>Ga0078972_1002248_pt1 | contig 55551 bp, 38 predicted proteins | sample YelNatPaOPGAMG01_FD_67568 | JGI IMG/M metagenome (GOLD analysis project Ga0078972, IMG submission 67568) | Hot spring thermophilic microbial communities from Obsidian Pool, Yellowstone National Park, USA - OP-RAMG-01 (SPADES assembly) (version 2) | ecosystem: Environmental > Aquatic > Thermal... | reverse complement strand
CGGCTACGGTTAGAACCCTGCGCGACCAAGGCCAGCGTCGCCGCCCGACGCCGGATCAAGGCACCGCGGAGCGGTGCCCTGATGGTAGCCGTGGGTTTGAACCCACGGTTCCGGTGCAGCCCAACCAGACGCGTCGCGGAGCGACGCTTGAATGCAAGCCTTCGCCGATTTCAGGCGTCGCTGCGCGACGCAATATCAATTTGGGCTTTCCGCCAACCGTGGGCTGAAGCCCACGGCTACCGTCAAGCCGTCGCTCCGCGACGGCCCAAGCCAGCTTTGGACATTCCGACAGGTTGCCAGCCGTCCGGCAAGGTCCACGGGGCCGATCGGGCAGGGGCGAGCGAGCCAATCGCCGATTGGCAATTCGCAGACCGTTCGTTGCACCTACGCTTTCTCGCATCGTCAGTTGCCGGCCCAGGTGTTCAGTGGGTAGCACCGGCCGCTGGCCGGTCGGTTTCGGCGACCTGCGGGCATACGATCCCCGTTGCGCTACCCTCTCCGCTCCCTGGGGGAGCGGAGAGGGGCAGGGTGAGGTGAGGCCCAGGCCCGACTCCCAATCTCGATGCTCCAAGCGCTACGCTGGCGCACTCGAGAGGTTCTGAGAAGGCCGGTGTGGAAGCCGGCCCTCCAAGGGGACTCACGGCTCGCGCTAGCATTTGGAGTGCGGCGGCTTTGACGCCGCTTTGACTTGGGCATGTAGGGTAGCCGCCGCCGTAAGGCGGCGGAGCTGGGCATCCGGTAGATCAATCCGCCGGCTCACGCCGGCGGCTACGTTTCGGTCTTCTGTCCTCGGTCCTCTGTCCTCTGACGCCAGGCCCCATGCCCCATGCTCCATGCTGTATGGTAGCCGCCGCCGTCAGGCGGCGGACCTGGGCCATTTGGCGGATCAGTCCGCCGACTTACGTCGGCGGCTACGAATTTTCCGCCGGCTTACGCCGGCGGCTACAGCTCGATTAAGCTTCTAGACACAGCCAGCAAACAGGTGTAAGGTAGAGGCAGTTAATCCGGTCCAGCTACAGGGTGAGTGCGATGCAACGGGTAGTTATGCCATTGGCCGGGATAACAGAGTGCGGTTGGCTTGGGCCAGCCGAGCCTGACTGCGGGTGGTGGCACGGGGTCAGCCACCACGGCCCCGTCGTATCCGTTGGTATTGGTTGTGTGCACAAGCAAGTGCTTAGGCAGTTGCATGCATGGTTCAAGTCGGTTGTCACGTTTGGGCGTATGGCCCAGCGGCCGCTCCGGCTGTTCAGAAGGCCTGAGGGCAGCCCAAGCCACCTGGTTGAGAAGCTTACCGCCTGGCTGCTTGCGCTGGTGAGCCTTGCCTTGCCCGCCAGCGCCCAACCCGACGGAACCGTGGTCGGCTGGGGCGACAACTGGTATGGCCAAGCGAGCCCGCCAGCGGGCTTGAGTAACGTGGTGGCCATCGCCACAGGCTTCTTGCACAGCCTCGCTCTCTTAGCCGACGGCACCGTGGTCGGCTGGGGCTACAACGACTATCGCCAAGCGACGCCGCCTGCCGGTTTACGGGAGGTGGTGGCCATCGCGGCGGGTCGATCGCATAGTTTGGCGCTCAAGCAGTGTGAACCGGTGGTCGTTCTGCGCCATCCAACTCCCCAAGCGGTCCAGATCCAAAGGGACCTCTGCCTATCGGCTTGGGCGGCAGGTGTCCCACCGTTGAGCTACGAATGGCGGCGCAACGGTGTGCTCATCCCAGGCGCAACCACCCGGGTGTAGTGCGTGGCCGCAGCCACCCGCAGCGATTCAGGCGTTTACGATGCGGTTGTCCAAAACCCACTGGGCGCCGCCGTCAGTTGGCCGGCTACAGTGCAGGTCCTCGAAGAAGGTGAACCGTCTATTTGAGTCAACGGCCACCTTGCCGTTGGGACGGTGTTCGCCGATGCGCCGGCGAGGGTCACCTTGGTCGGAGGCTTCCCAGGCGGCCTGATCTTCTATACCTTGGACGGTTCGGAGCCCAGCCTGGCTTCGGCGCTTTACACCGGGCCCATCAGCCTGAGCAGCAACGCGGTGGTGCGTGCCATGAGCCTGAGCGCTGACCTGCAGCGCCGAGTGTTTACTCCGCCGGTCACGGTAACTGTGGTGCCGACCTGTCTGCAGACTTCCGTCATCGGGCAGGGGCACATCGTTGTCAGCCCGGATTGGCCTGTGTATCCCAGTAACAGCGTGGTGACCCTGTGGGCGATTGCAGATGGCGGCTACCTGTTTGCGGGCTGGGCTGGCGATCTGACGGGCAACACCAATCCGGCCACCTTGACCATCACCGCGCCACGGAACATCCAGGCCAGGTTCGCCGCCTGGCGTGCGTTGAGCCTCGCCACTGCACGCGGGGGCTCCGCCACAGTTGATGGCCGTACCACGCCGTCCCCAAGCTGGTAGCGCGACGGGACGGTGCTAAGCCTAGAGGCACTGCCTGAGCCGGGCTGGGTTTTCCTCCGCTGGGAAGGCACGGTCACCAGCACCAACGATCCGCTGGAGTTGCTCATGGACCAAGATCATCAGGTGCAGGTCATCTTTGGCACCCAGGTGCGCAAAGTCATTGCCGGTTACGGCAGCATCGTCTTGGACCCACCGGAGCCGATCCCCTACGGCGCCACCGTGCAGGCCACTGCTGTGCCGGCGCCGGGCTGCTGGTTTGTGGGTTGGACTGGAATAGGGGCCGGCCAGCCCAATCCCTTCAGCTTCACCGTCACGAATGCCTTGCCGCTGTTGGGCGCGGTGTTCACCGGTGTGCCCTATCCGGTGATCGTGCAACAGCCGACCAACCAGACGGTGCTGCTGGGCCAGAGCGTTTTGCTAAGTGTAGTGGTGGCTGGGGCTGAACCGTTCAGTTACCAGTGGCGCAAGGAGGGTGAGCCCATCCCCAATGCCACAAGCGCCAGTTACCTGATTGCCAGTGTGAGCTTGGCCGATGCGGGCAGGTACGATGTGGTGGTGTCCAATCCCTACGGCTCAGTCACCAGTGCCGTGGCGGTGTTGACGGTGGTGGAGCCGCCGTTCATCTCGACTCAGCCAGTCAGTCAGACGGTGCCGGTGGGTAGCCGGCTGAGCTTGAGTGTGGAGGCAGGGGGCACTGAACCGCTGAGTTACCAGTGGTGGGCTGGGAGCGAGCCGATGGCTGGGGCTCAGCAGGCCAGTCTGGTGTTTCACCCGGTGCAACTTGAGCACAGCGGCTCGTATTGGGTGGTGGTGGCCAATCCGTGGGGCGCGGTCACCAGTGCCGTGGCGGTGGTGACCGTGTATGAGCCCGTGAGCCTGCGGCAAGGGGCGGTGCAACAGGCTGTCAGCTACGGTGGCACTGCGCGGTTCAGTGTCGAGGCGTCGGGTTATCCGGAGCCGATGTATCAGTGGTTATTCGAGGGCGAGCCGTTGGCTGGGGCCACCAACAGCAGTTTGGTATTGACCAATGTGGGGACCAACGCGCTAGGCCAGTATGCGGTGGTGGTGTGGAATGCTTCTAGTGCGCTGACCAGTGCGCCAGTGCAGTTGGTGATGCTGCCCAGTTTGGTGGCGCCGTTTAGTGGGGCGACGGTGTTGTGGGGGCGGGAGGTGACGCTGAGCGTGGGCGCAGTGGGTAGCGGGCCCTTGAGCTATCAGTGGTATAAGGATGGCCAGCCGTTGGCTGGAGCCACCAACGCCACGTTGGTGTTGGCCCAAGCGCAGGTGAGCAATGCCGGCTGGTATGCGGTGGTGGTCAGCAGTCCGTGGGGTAGCGTGACCAATGCCCCGGCGCAACTGGTGGTCAACCCGGCCAACATTGGGTTGGGGTTGTATCCGGGTCTGACGATTGAGGGTATGCCGGGCTACACTTACGAGATCCAATACAGCACGGATTTGCGGCAGACCAACGGTTGGATGACGGCGACGAACCTGACGTTGGAAGCGCCGGTGCAATTGTGGATTGACACCAGCGTGAACGTGCGTGCCCCTGGGGCACCACAGCGCTACTACCGGGTGGTGGGCAGGGAATGAGCAATGGGCAGGGGGCGTGTGGGGATCGGAAGAGTGAAGACTGAAGACCGAGGACCGAGGACTGAAGACCGAGGACGGTCAACGGTAGCCGCCGGCGTGAGCCGGCGGAAAATTGGTAGCCGCCCACGTGAGTCGGCGGAAAATTGGTAGCCGCCGACGTGAGTCGGCGGATTGATCTCTCAGATCCCCAGGTCCGCCGCCTGACGGCGGCGGCTACCACGGCGGCGGCTACCAGAGGAACCTGTGGCCGCCGCGCGCCAAGCGCTGGCGCGAGCTTGGAAGTGCGCTGGAGGGCCGGCTTCCACGCCGGCCATCTCGGAGCGTATCGAGTGCGCTGCCTTGGCGGCGCTTTGAGAAAGCGGCGTCAAAGCCGCCGGACTCCAAAGGCTACCGCGCAAGGGTTGGCGCTTGCACAGGTGCGGGGCATGGGGCGTGGCGTCAGAGGACACAGGACCGAGGGCAGAAGACCGAAAAGTAGCCGCCGACGTGAGTCGGCGGATTGATCTGCCAAATGGCGTAGGTCCGCCGCCTTACGGCGGCGGCTACGGCGGCGGCTACGGGGCAGACCGGTAGCCGCCGACGTGAGTCGGCGCAATGATCCGCCAGGCACACCAAGCTACAACAAAACTAAGATGCACCCGTCAGAAGCTGGGAGCCTTGGGGCTGAAAGCTTCTGCCCTAGAGAGCGCGGCGTTTGTGCCGGCGGGTCGGCAATGTGCTGGCCTTGAACCGGGTTTTGGCCTATTGGCATCGGGCATGAAACACGCCGCTTCGATAGCCTTCGGCTGCCTGGTCGTGCTTGGCACCAGCTATATGGTCTGCAGCGCGCCGGTCATCACCACCGGCCGGTTGTTGGAGGAAATGACGGACCTGGCTGGGCTAGCGCGTTGGCCGGAGCCGGCTTATCGTACGATGCAGTTCTCCAGCTACGATCGGCGCTCGACTACGGCTGAAGCGCCCGGCTGGTTTTCGAATGCTGACGGTTTCGGGCGCGAGCCCATCCCCGGTTTCCTGAAAGTGCTGCGCGAGCCGCGTGACGGTCAGCCAGGGCTTTACTTGGTAGCCGAGGTCAACGGGCCTGGAGCCATTGTGCGGGGTTGGTCAGCCGGCATGGGTGGCACCTTGCGGGTGTGGCTGGACCCGGCTGCGGCACCCGAGGCGGCTGAGGCTCCGCCACCGATCTGGGAAGGGCCGGCCTACGAGTTTTTGGCCCGGCGCACGCAACATTTCCTCAAGGCAGCCGGGCTTTCCGTGGACGCTGGGGACGCGTTTGTGCAACAAGACGCCGATTATCTGCCGATCCCATTTGCGCGTGGGCTCCGGGTGACTTGGGAAGGCCGGCTCAACGAGCTGCATTTTTACCATCTGCAGGTGCGGCTTTACCCGCCGGGGACTGCCGTGCGCACGTTCGATCCGAGGAAAGACCTCAAGGAATTCGAGCCACAGCTTCGGGCAGCCATTGCCGGCCTGACCAAGCCTGTGGCCGGGCCGGCTGGCGAGCCAATCCAGCTCGAAGCCGAGATCGCACCCGGCCGTTCGTGGAGTTGGTCGCCCCAAGCCAAAGGCCCCGGTGCGGTGCGTGAGCTGAAGCTGCGACTGCGGGCTGATTCGTTGGACACGGCGCTGCGCGGCTGCCTGTTGCAGATTGCCTTCGACGGTTCGCAGCGGCCCCAGGTCGAAGCGCCGGTGGGCGACTTTTTCGGGTCCGGCCCGGGTGTGAACCCGTTCTCCAGCCTGCCCTTTACGGTCGAACCGGACGGGACGATGAGCTGCCGATTTGTCATGCCTTATGAAAAATCGCTGCGCATCGAGTTGGTCAATTACACCGCTGCTCCGGTGCGATTGGAAGGGTCGGTGCGGTTGGGCGAGTGGACCTGGGACGAGCGCTCACTTTACTTCCGCGCCAAGTGGCGTGCGGATCATGATCTGTTGGCTGGGGCGGGGGTGCTTGACCTGCCTTACCTGGTGGCGATCGGCAAAGGCGTCTTTGCCGGCTGCGCCGCGATGGTCATGAATCCGTCTGGTGTGCCCACTGCCGGCGGCAACTGGTGGGGTGAAGGCGATGAAAAGATTTTGGTGGACGGGGAGCTGACGCCTTCGACCTTCGGCACCGGGTCTGAGGACTACTTCAACTATTCTTGGAGCCGGCCGGACCTATTCGACCATCCGTATTGCGGCCAGCCGCTGGATTCGGGGCCGGACACCGCTGGGTATGTGTCGAATCACCGGTTTCAAGTGATCGACGCCATCCCGTTCGAGCAATCGCTGGCGGTCTTGTTTGAGTTGTGGCCGCACAACCGCACCCCAGGCCTCAGCTACGCCCGGATTGTCTATCACTACGCCCGGCCGGGCACCGTTGACGATCACCGCGGCTTGATGCCTTCGGACCTGAAAGTGCCGCTGCTGCCGGCGCGCGAGCCGGTAGCTACTGGTGGTGCGGCGGGGGCCAAGTTCCATTTCTTCGAGGACCTCCAGCCCCAAGCCACCGCCGGCAAGGTCCAGACCGCGCCAATGCCACTGGCCAGCCGGCTGCGGCTGACGTTGTGGCAGGCCGAGAAAGGCGCTCAGCTCAAATGCACGTTGCCCGTCGAGCAGGACGGCCGGTTTGGCCTGCATTTGGTGGCGCTGCATCGGCCCGAGGGCGGCATCGTGCGCGTGCGATTGGATGGCCAAACGCTGGTGCGGACCGATGGCACCGAAGAAATCCAGCTCCGCTCAGCTCACGCGCCGCGCCTGCTCAACGTGCATTTCAGGCCGGTCCAGCTCACGGCTGGCAGCCACGAGCTAGTGCTGGAGTGTCTTCAACCCGGTCCAGTTGGCCTGGACTACGTGTGGATTCGCAAACCGTAAGAGGTTTGCGGTGCTGCCCCACAGGGCCGAGACTCTAGCACCAACTTCCGAGACATGTAGAGCGGCGGGCATCAGTTCGATGGGTTCAACCGATGCACCCGCGCATGTCTGGTCGTCGATCGGTCAAGGTGTGCCAAGCCCGGTCCAGCGGCCACAGTGGCTATGCAGAACGCAACCAGGTCGTGGTGGTGAGCGCCTTGTGTCAAAGCCGCCATGCCTGAAGCGCCGAAGCCGGAGCAACCCTTACCTTCAACCGCCGCGCGTGCGTATTACCCAGCCCGTCGCAGGCAGGCTCAATTTCTTGGGCTGAGTGGACACCTGAGTTCGGCTGCCACAGGCCGACTAGTGCTTGAACGCGGCTGAGCGCGCCTCAGGCTTGGCTAGGGGCAGAACCTGTGGTTGTGGTGACCCGACTCCGCTCCTAGATTTTTCAGCCGTGAACGGTAATTCCAGCCTAGGCCAAATGCGCTTGCCGGGCATAGCGGGTCCGCGCTCGGTCTGGCGCGGCAAAAACGTCGGACGGACTGGAGCACATCGGGGTGCGGGCTATCCGAGAAGCTTATTGAATCGGCTGGTGCAGCCGGCGGCTCTTGTCGGGTGGGCGTTGGCAGCCGAGCTATGGGCGGGGATTGGCGTTGTCCAGCCGCATGAGTTTGTCGCCTGTCAGCAATGGGTCGAGCGCGTTTTCGGCGCTGCGCCCACTGGCACCAACGTGGCGTATTTGAAGTTGCTGTTCGAGGACGTGGCCGATGGCATCACACGGGGCCGCTCCTGGCGCGGCACGCCGTACCAACTGGGCGACAAGACCTACGGCCATGGCCTTGCGTTTAATGCAACCAAACACCTGCTGGTGCACCTGGGCCGACCGGCAGACCGCTTCAGTGCCGAGGTTGGGCTGGAGAATAATGACGATACCCGACGCGGCGCGGCCCTGGGCCATGGGTCAGTGACTTTTCACGTGGTGGTTGGCAACAAGGAGGTTTTTGCCTCGCCCGTTCGACGCCTAAAGGACGGCCCGCTCCCTATCGAGGTGCCGTTGCATGGCGCGGACCAATTCGAGATTCGAGTCAAAGACGCCGGCGATGGACGGGGTTGGGACCAGGCGCTGTGGGCCGAAGCGGTCGTCACGCTCCGAGACGGCACAATGTTGCGACTGCAGGATTTGCCCTGGGCGGAAAGCCTGGGTGCGAACCCGTATGGGTTTTCCTTTGTGTACCAAGGGCAGCCGAGTGGGAGCTTGGTGGGTAGCTGGGTGCGTCAGGTCAGTGACCAGGTGCTCGATGCGCAGCGGACGCGGCGGGAGGTGAGAATGCAGGATCCGACAACCGGCCTGGAGGTGCGGTGCGAAGTGATCCTGTTGAAGGATTTCCCGGCTGCCGAGTGGGTGGTGCATCTGAAAAACACCGGGCCGACCAATACACCTATCGTGGAATCCATCCAAGCGTTCGATGGTCTGCTGCCCGTGCCCAGCGCTGGTCAAACCAAGGTGCACTGGGCCAAAGGTGCGGTGGCGTCGTTTGACGATTTTGCACCGCAAGAGACCGTGCTCAAACGGGGCGCCCGGGTGCGGTTGCAGCCTGGGGGCGGGCGTTCCTCAAGCCAGGTGTTGCCCTTCTTCAATGTCGAGGGTGCCAATGGCGGTTTGGTGATTGCCTTGGGCTGGACCGGCGAATGGGCGGCAGAGTTTTCTGCGGACTCACGCGGCCAACCGCATCTGCGAGCCGGCCAGGCCCACACGCGGCTGGTGTTGTATCCGGGCGAAAGCATCCGCACGCCTCGGGTGCTGTTCTTGTTTTACGAGGGTGAGCGTTGGCGCGGGCAGAATCTGCTGCGGCAGTTTCTGCTGAAGCATCATCGGCCGCGGCGGGGTGGCCAGCCGCTGGTGGCACCGGTGACCTGCGGTAATTGGGGCGGCACACGCGCCGAAGTCCACCTGGACAACATCCAAAAGATCGTCCAGCACGACTTGCCCATCGACTACTACTGGATCGACGCGGAGTGGTACGGGAAAGGCGCCTGGCCGGTGAACGTGGGCGATTGGACCGTGAAAAAAGAGCTTTATCCCGAGGGATTCAAGCCGATCAGCGATGCACTCCGTCGGTCAGGTCGGCAGTTGCTGCTGTGGTTCGAGCCGGAGCGCGTGTTCAAAGGCACACCTTGGCATCGGCAGTATCGGGACTGGCTGTTGGACGTGAGCCAGGACAGTTGTCTGCTGAACCTCGGCAACCCAGCCGCACGCCAGTTCCTGACCGAGTTTATCTCGGCCAAAGTGGACGAATTCGGCTTAGGCTGCTACCGGCAGGATTTCAACATTGACCCGCTGGAGTTTTGGCGGAAACACGATGCACCCGACCGACAGGGGATAGCCGAAATCCGCTACATCGAGGGTCTGTATGCTTTCTGGGACGAGCTGCTGGCGCGGCATCCGGACTTGATTATCGACAACTGTGCCAGTGGCGGGCGGCGCATTGACCTGGAGACAGTGGGCCGCGCCACGCCGTTCTGGCGCACCGATGGTCCGCGCGATCCCATCGCCCATCAGTGCCACACGTATGGTTTGTTGGCTTGGGTCCCCTTAAGCGCCACCAGCCAAGACCGGGCCGGCGACGATTACGAATTCCGCAGTAGCATGTGCAGCGGCTTGTGCCTGAATTGGTGGGTATCGGGCGACGTGCCCGCTGAACGCATCCGCCCGGATTTTCCGTTCGACTGGGCCAAACGCACCCTGGCCCAATACCTCAAACTACGCCCGTTTTGGTATGGGGATTACTACCCGCTCACCAGCTACTCGCAGGCGCCGGATGTGTGGATGGCGTATCAACTGGACCGGCCGGACCTGGCCCAGGGCATGGTGGTGGCTTTGCGTCGGCCCAACAGCCCCTGCCAGGCCGCCCGGTTTCCTCTCCGCGGCTTGGACCAGGCGGCCACCTACCGGGTCACCAACCTCGACACTGGCCAAGAACAGGCGTGCCCCGGAGCCGACCTGCTCCAGCAGGGCGTGGAAATTGTGATTGCTGACCGGCCTGGGTCAGCTCTGCTGATTTATGAACGGCAGTAAACCCTCATCGACACAACAGTCGGTGTCGAGCACACCCAAGGGCGCATGCGCCCCGAGCCGGTTTGTAGCAGATGCGCTGGCTCGCCCGAAGCGGCTTTGGGCCGCGAACACACTGCCCCGGGACAAAACTTATGAACTGCAATGACAAGACGACAGCTCCGCAGCACGGCTCAGCCGCCACTACCAGTGTACTGGATCTCATCGCGCGCCGGGTCAGTTGCCGCCAGTTCAAGCCCGACCCAGTGCCGGAAGCGCATCTGAGGCAGATTCTGGAGGCGGCTCGGCTGGCGCCCTCAGCCTGCAACGCGCAGCCGTGGCGGTTTGCCGTGGTGCGCGATGCGGAGCTGCGGCGACGGATTGTGGAGGATGGCTTTTTGCCCGGGGCCAAAATGGTTTGGGCTTTGGATGCGCCGGTGTTGGTGGTCTTGGGCATGGAACGATCCTTGGTCACACATCGCCTGGCCCCGGCGATTTCGGGTGTGGATTACCCGTGGGTGGACATCGGGATTGCGGGCGAACACCTGGTGTTGGCGGCCACGGAGTTGGGGCTGGGCACATGCTGGATCGGCTGGATCAAGCCGCGCCTGATCGGCAAGATCGTAGGCTGGCCACGCTCGATTCAGCCGGTGGTGGTCATTCCAGTAGGCTATCCCCGTGCCCCCGAGGCTGCGGTGCTGCCAGCCTATCGCCGCAAACCGTTGGATGAGCTGGTCCGCTGGTTGTGAGAGGCCAATAGCCGACCCGGACCACGATCGGCAAGCTGGCGGAGAACGGGCCTGGGCGATCGGGCCCCAAGCCTATGCCCTGCGCCGCAGCTTGGTCATCTGCACCGGACTGATTGGCCGCGCTGTGGGGGCGGCCCGCGTCTTGGGCTACGGACTAACCGAGACCCGGTAAAACCGTTTCGAGTTGGGTGTGCCCCAGTCAACCAACGTGACTGGGCCGCCTGTGCCTTGAAAGCTCAATAGCGGTACCCAGTTGGTCAAGGTGGTGGACTGAAGCACGGTGTAACTGCGGCCTGCCACGGTGCTGAAGCTGAACTGGAACCGGCCATCCGCTGTTCGTTGCGGAGGCTGGATGACAGGCGGTTGCATCGGCGGCAAAGAAATCGTAATGGCCAGCGACGCACCTGCCATCGAACCTGCCCAATCCCGAACCCCGACCATAAAATTGAATGTGCCAGCGCTCAGGGGCGTGCCGCTTAAGGTGCCGTCGCTGTAAAGATTCAACCCAGGCGGTAACGGGCCCGAACCGGGTTGCAGCGCCCAGGCATACGGCGGCTGGCCGCCCTCAGCCTGCAACGTGGCGCTGTAGGACTGGCCCACGGTGCCGCTGGGTAGCGACGTGGTGGTAATCCGTAGCGGGATTGATCCTGGCACCACCGTGATGCTCAACCCACGGCTCGCATTGGTTCCGCGGCTATCGGTCACGCGCACGGTAAAGTTGAACGTGCCGCTGGCGAGCGGACTGCCCGAAATCGACCCGTCGTTGTAGAGACTCAACCCGGGCGGCAACGGGCCTGAGCCTGGCGCCAACGTCCACGAATACGGCTGGGTGCCACCGGTGGCATTCAAATAAGCCTCGTACCACTGGCCCACGGTAGCCCCAGGCAGAGTCACGGTGGTAATTTGCAGGGGCGCAATCTGGCCTGCGGTGAAATTCGCCACCGCGTTTGTGGGTGGGACGGTTACTTGCTGTTCAGGCACGCAATCGTAACCCCGAGCGTTTAAATCCCAGCACTCGACCCCCACATGCCAGGTGCCGTCCCCGACCAGCAACGTGTAGTTGCCTTGATCGTCCGTCTCGGTCCCCACGCTAAACTGCGTGGAGCCAATCTGCGCCCAGGCATAGACCCTTGCTCCGGTGATCGGACTGCTGGCGCTATCTCTGACCCAGCCGCGAATGGTGCCGGTGACTGCCATGGCCGCTAGCTCGAGACGGACCGCCCGGTTCGAGGCGACATAGGAGTTGGTGCCAGCCACAATCACATAAGCCCCCAGCCCCGCGTTCCATTGAGGGTCCCCGCTAATCCACCAGCTCCTGCCGCCCAACACCGGTAACGCAAACAGGCCATTAGTATCGCTGAGCGTGTCGGCTTCATAAGCCTCGCGCTCGGCTCGGGCGGAGATTGTGGCGCCCGCCAAGGGTAGGCCGGCGGTGGTGCGGATCACGCCGTGGAACAACGCGTTGGCTTTCGGTACGGCTACGACCGCGTTGGTAACATTGCCCGTGGAGGTGTCAAAGACCGGAAGCGCGTCTTCGTCCAGTCCAACGTAGCCTAGCGCCGCCAGCGTCTCGCCGCCCGGCTCGACGCGCCAAAGCCCGTCGGTGACCGGGATGTTGAACGCGCCGTTGGGATCGCTGGAACCAATTGCAAACCGGCCGTTTGCCTCCGCCACAAACAGAGGGACCCCAGGTAAGCCCACAGCTTGATTGGCCGAATCCACTAAACGGCCAGACAAACTGGTGCGGTTGACAGGCAGTAGGCTTAAATTGGTGGTCACCGTGGCACCATTGGTCAAAGAAACGGTCACGGCTGCAGCAAAATCAGCGACGTAACCCGGGCGCAGGGCCGCCGCCACGTAAGAGCCTGGCGGCAACTGGTTGGTGTAGCCGCCTGTGGCGCTCGCCACAGTCCCGGCCACCAGTTCACCGTCCATGTCCAAGAACACCACCACTGCATAGGGCACGTTTGTGCCTGAGGCGCGAACAGTGCCTCTGACGGTCTGGCCGAAAGGATAGTTGGTCACCAACAACGAGTTGGTGAGGGCACCCGAAGTCCGTTGGACACGCAGCAGGTGCCGCCCGACCAAATGCGTCAGCTCCGTGGGCTTGGCGTAGTTGAGCAGAGCAGAGATGGCTCCGTCTGTCCCTGTCCGGTCGTAAGGGGCGCTGTAGTTGGTGGCGCCGCCGATGAGGGGCACCGCGCCGTCGGTCAACTGCACTTGTTGCAGCAGCCAATCCGTCGAGTCCAGCACCCCATTCCCATTCAGGTCCAAGTAGTGCTGAAGCGCCACCGTTTCACCGGTGGCCAATCCCCCAATGTCCACTGCGATCATGCCCGAATACGTGTTGCTAATGGCCGAGGGGGTGACTGTCAGTGTCGCCGACCAGCCTGGCCGGGCTGCGACCAACAGGGCCGTGAGTGCCACGAACAATCTGACCCGCTGGGTTACCAGATCCATTACATCAGAACGCATTCGCATATACATGGCTCTTGCAGAGCAAGTCCTGCGCCAACAGGGCCACGCCGACCCGCCGCCAGCCGGCAACCGGCCCAGATGGAGCCTGGTCGTAGGCCCGCTTTAGGCAGCCATGGGAGCGTGAAACCTGCCGACCGGCCAAGCTGGCGGACCAGGCCAGTGCACCAAAGGGCAAGAGAAGAGTTATCCCAAACCGCAGCATACGCGGCACTCGGCAACGGGTCTCAAGAACACGGCGCAGCCGCGCTTGTTGCACCTCCGGGCCGCCTCCATCCTGTCCTGCCCCCCACGCGCGGCGTCACGCCGTAAGCCGGCAGATCCAAAGTGCGAAATTCAAAACAAGGTCAAAGCCGAAACCGGCTGTAGCATCGCAGGCAACGGGGTAGCCGAACCAGCAGACCGTGGCCGATTTGCCTCGGCCACGACATTGTGTTTGGAGAGGCGACTTGCACTTCGGCCCTGAACCACCGCCCTTGACCGGCCCGGCTTCAAGTCGCCGCAGGCACCGGCACTTACAGCCCGCTGGCCGATCAATTTTGGCGCTTGCGCGAAACCGACTTCCAAGCTCCGAGCTTCGATGTCCCAACTCTCGAACCGGTGTCGCACGCCCCAGCTCGATGCTCCAGCCCTTTGTCCTGGATGCCTTATCGCGCCAGCGTGTAGGCTGCGGCGGCTTTCCGCCGCTGTAGATTCTCGGCCCTCACTCAGCCCTCTCGCCTTCGAAGGGAAAGCACGTGGGTGCTGGCATGGGTTTGCACCGTTGCGGCCATCCCTCAGCTCACTTGAAGAGCGGACAGGTGATGCAAGCATTGCTTGCAGTGGGTTTCGACTACGCATCCGCTGCAGACCAGCCGGCCCACAGGTGCCGCTAAGCTGCAGGCGCTGGCCTGCGATTTGAACAAGGGTCACGGACTGATCGTGTGGCGGACTGTGGCGATTTTGCGGGAGCATTTCGCCTGGGAGCTGACCGCTGGGGGCTTGGCGCTTGGTGCAGCGGGTGGGCCGCCGACTCCAGCCTCAGTATCAGCAAATGGCTGCGGCCCTCCAGCACAGTGAGGCGCGTGTGCTGATGAAACCCGTTGACGGGTGGGAAAGCCAGGTTGGTGGACGTCGGTCTTTTGCCCACCGGCACCGCACCTGTTCGGTGGTGGCGCCGGGCCGAGCCGGGGCGGCGGCCGGGGGCATGTTGCGGCATCTGCTTCAAAGGGTGGCGGTCAGGGGCTGTCTGCTGCTCTAAGACAAGCTTAATTCGTCGCAGCCGAAGCCTCACTGCCACCACTTGAAAGCGATCGGCCAGGCGCTCCAAGAGCTGGGACCACATTGGGGTGAGTAGTTGCCGCAGTGGCAGGCGTTCCGGCAGGCCGGGTTGATCTTGAAGGGTGAAGGGGCTGGACGATCGGGTTGAGCTGGGGCGGTTTTGCGCAGGAGGTGGCGGCACTCAAAAGGCGCCCGGCGACACTTGGGCTTGGAGAATTTGGGCCTCGGGAAGCTCGCTTTCCAATCGCCCAGATTTGGCTGCATGGTCTTGCGGGGATGGATCCGGTACGTTGAGATGAAATCCGGCTTATTGATTCCCTTAATCGGCTGCCTGGATGGGACTCTACGAGGGCCATCGACTGGCGGTGGTGGAGAGTGTTTGGCGGGGCAGATTGGATTGATGCGACGGAGCGATGGGGACCATGACGGGATGGATCCGAACGCATTTCCAGCCTTCTGGCTCCTGGCCTGCGGTCGTTGCTCGCTCACTGCTCTCGGTAGCGCTAACCAGATACCTTGGGATTGGCTAACTAAGCCCGACGAACCACGGACTCGGTCGCGTCGCGACTGTTCGGCGGTGCGGGAGATTGCTGCAGGCAAATGAGCAGGAGCACTTCCCAGCCGCCCAGGCTGGACTCAAGCCGGCAATTCAGTCTCGTGTGATCGCGATCGGATGAACTTGGATTGGCCTGGGCGTGTCAGCCTAAGGCTTGGCGGATCAGGGTTTGGGCCTCAGCTACAATTGTCTCGAGGTGCGCCTGACTGACGAAGCTTTCGGCGTAGAGCTTGTAAACGTTTTCGGTGCCTGAGGGTCGCGCGGCAAACCAACCGCGGGCAGTGACTACCTTGATGCCACCCACAGGAGCCTGGTTGCCTGGGGCGCGCGTGATCTTGGCCAAGATCGGGTCGCCCGCCAAGGTCGGGACAGTGATCTGGTCTGGGCTCAGTTGCTTTAAAGCAGCCTTTTGGTTTGGGCTAGCTGGGGCGTCGATGCGCATGTAAAACGGCTGACCAAACCGAGCAGCCAGCTCTTGGAATCGCTGGCCTGGGTCTTGGCCAGTGACAGCCATGATCTCGGCAGCCAACAAGCCCATGATCAGGCCGTCTTTGTCCGTAACCCACACTGAGCCGTCCTGTTGCAAGAAACTGGCGCCGGCACTCTCCTCACCGCAAAAGCAACACGAACCATCAAACAGCGCCGGGGCAAAGTATTTGAAGCCCACTGGCACTTCGTACAACCGCCGGCCATGCGCTGCGACCACCCGATCGATCAGGCTACTACTGACCAAGGTCTTGCCCACCGCAGCGGCCTTGGCCCAATTGGGGCGGTGCCCCAGCAAATAGTCAATGGCCACGGCCAAATAATGATTCGGGTTGAGCAACCCGGCTGACCGGGTGACAATGCCGTGTCGATCCGCATCCGGGTCGTTGCCAAAGGCCACATCGAACTGGTCTTTGAGCTTGAGCAAGCCCGCCATGGCATAGGGGCTGGAGCAATCCATTCGGATTTGGCCGTCGTGATCCAGTGGCATGAAACTGAATCGCGGGTCCAACTTGGGGTTGAGCACTGACAGATTCAGCCCGTAATGCTCCCGCACCGGTGCCCAGTAACCGGCGGCTGCCCCGCCCAAAGGGTCCACCCCAATCCGCAGCCCCGAAGCGCGGATGGCCTCCATGTTAATCACTCCAGCCAGCCCCTTGACATACGGCAGCACAAAATCGTGCAGATGCGTGGTGTCGGCTTTGAGCGCCGCTTTGAATGGGACGCGTCGGACCTCCCGGTTCCCATCGGCCAACAACGCGTTGGCTCGGGCTTCGATCCAGCCGGTGACTTCGGTGTCGGCCGGGCCGCCGTGAGGCGGGTTGTATTTGATGCCGCCGTCAGCCGGCGGGTTGTGTGATGGGGTAATCACAATCCCATCGGCCAAGCCGCGCTGCCGGCCCTGGTTAAAGACCAGAATGGCGCGTGAGATGGCTGGGGTGGGCGTAAAACCTTCGTCGGGCTGGATGCAGGTGTGCACTCGGTTAGCGGCCAGCACCTCTAACGCCGTGCGTTGGGCTGGGCCGGACAGCGCGTGGGTGTCTTTGCCCAAAAACAAGGGCCCATCAATGCCGCGGCTCTGCCGAAACTCACAAATGGCCTGGGTAATGGCCAAGATGTGCGCCTCAGTAAACGAGCCGTCCAACGAGCTCCCCCGATGCCCGCTGGTGCCGAAACTGACCCGCTGACGCGGATCCTCAACGTTGGGTGACCGCTGGTAGTAGTCGTTCTCCAGCCGGGCCACATCGATCCATTGATGTTGCGGAGCCGGTTGACCGGCCAACGGATGCACGCCCATAGCCTAGCCGATGTGTGTGCTTTCTAGTCGCCTGCTGCAGTGGCGCAAACGCGTCCGAAACGTAACGGCCCGGGCTGCCCCCGTCAAATGCAGGCTCGATGTGCTCAAGCCGCCCATAAGCACACCCGCCGCCTCGGGCGGCGCCAGCCCACTTCAGCCCGGTGGCCCAAGCCCTCATTGACATCGCGCGGCGCACACAGCCAGCATAGGTGGTGTGCAGCGGTACCAGCTCTGGCTCAACGGATCAGACCGGTTATGAAAACGTTGTCGGCGTCTGAATTGGCTCGGTACATCGACCATACCCTGCTGCGGCCCGAGGCTACCGCCAGCGACATCCAGCGGTTGTGTGCCGAGGCGCGGCAGTTCGGTTTTTACGCTGTGTGCGTCAATGGCTCCAGGGTCCAATTAGCGCGACACCTGCTAGAGGATACCGACATTCGGGTGGTGGCCGTGGTGGGCTTCCCGCTGGGGGCCATGGAAGCCGACGTGAAACGGTTCGAAACCGAAGCGGCTATTGACAGCGGCGCTCAGGAGATCGACGTGGTGCTGAACATCGGCCTGCTGAAGGATGGCAACCACGCAGCCTTACTGCGTGAGCTGCGCGACGTGGTCGAGGCTGCCGACGAACGCCCCGTAAAAGTCATCATCGAGACCGGCTTGTTAACCCGGGAGGAAAAGTTGCGCGCTTGCGAGCTGATCTTGGACAGCGGCGCGCACTTTGTGAAAACGTCCACCGGATTTGGCCCGGGTGGGGCCACGTGCGACGATGTGCGGTTGCTGCGGGAGGCGGTGGGGCCCTATTTCGGTGTCAAAGCCGCTGGCGGCATTCGCGATGCCGCCACTGCTTTAGCGTTGATCGAGGCGGGAGCCAACCGACTCGGCTGCTCGCACAGCGTGGCTATCGTTCAGGGCCTAGCCAGTTGAGAGCCTGCCTGGGCTATCCTGCCGCAGGCCTTGACCAATGGCCGCCTAGGCGGAGGGCACCTGCCCAGTGTGGGCCTGCCAACTCGGGGCTCAGGCTGCCGCTGCGGGCCGCCAGCTTGTCAGGATGCGCATGTATTGCGCCCGCTCGTAAGCGCTGGGGTCTGGACAGTTCTTTTGGCTCAGGCAACCGATCATCTGGCTGACGCTTTCGTATTCGTGTTGTTCCATCCAACGGACCATCTCAGCCAGGATCGTTTTGGCGTAGCCCAAGCCCATCTTGTAGAAGACCGAGCAGAGCATGGTCACCTTGGCCCCCACCATGAGCATCCGAATGACGTCTTGGGCGTTGTGGATGCCGCTGGTGGCGGCTAGATCGGCCTTGATCCGCCCATACAAGATGGCGATCCAGCGCATGGGCAGCCGGCGCGCCTGGGGCGTGCTCAACAGGACCGAATGCTCGACTTCCAGGGTTTCGAGGTTGATCTCCGGTTGATAAAAGCGGTTGAACAACACCAAGCCGTTGGCACCGCCTTCATCCAGCTTCTTGGCCATGTTGCCCAGGCTGCTGAAGAACGGGCTGAGCTTGACGGCCACCGGGATGGTCGCCACCGACTTGACCGCGCGCAAAATGTCCAGGTAAGTCTGCTCGACTTGTTGGGCGGTGAGGTTCAGGTCGGTGGGGATGTAGTAGATGTTCAGCTCCAGCGCATCGGCGCCGGCCTGTTGGATCTTGCGCGCGTAATCGATCCAACCGCCGGTCGAGGTGCCGTTGAGGCTGGCAATAATGGGCACCTGCACAGCGGCCTTGGCCTTGGCGATGTGCTCCAGATACTCCTCCGGTCCAAGCCGATACTCCCCAGCTTGGGGAAAATAACTGAGCGCTTCGGCAAAACTCTCGGTGCCGCGGGTCAAGCCACGGTCCAGTTCCTCGCGGTCCAAGATCAACTGCTCCTCGAACAGCGAGTGCAGCACGATGCCTCCCAGCCCTGCGTCTTCGGCGCGTTTGACGCCGTCCAGGGTTTCGGTCATGGGCGAGGCCGATAACAGCACCGGGTTCTTCAGTTTCAGTCCCAGGTAAGTAGTGCTCAGATCCATATAAATCGAGTTCAGGTTGCCAATTCAGTTCGACCGCTGGCACGCACCGGCCAGCCGCTCAGCCGCCCTCAACTCCACCCGGCCTAGGACCCAGCTACCGGGGTGGCCGCGGGCGCAGTGGCTGGAGCTGTGCTTGGCCCAGCGCCGCTGCCGCTGGGCTTGAGCGCGGCCAGATGGTTGTAAAGCCGCCAGCGCCGCTCGACATCTTTCTGGGCCTGCTCGAAGAACCGTTGGGCCATCTCGGGTTTGCTCTTGGTGAGCATCTTGAACCGGTTCTCGGTCAACAGGTAATCCAGCACCTTGATCTTGGGTGCACTGGAATCGATCTGCAGCGGGTTTTCGCCCGCAGCCAGTCGGCGCGGGTCGAATCGATACAGGATCCACTGGCCCGAGTCCACGGCCAGCTTTTGCTGGCGCGCTCCGGCGCCGCGATCCACATCGATCCCATGAGCGATGCAGTGGGAATAGGCGATGATCAGCGATGGACCGGGGTAAGACTCTGCCTCCACAAACGCCCGTAGCGTGTGCTCGTCGCGGGCGCCGATGGCCACGCTAGCCACATACACGTGGCCATAGGTCATGGCCATCAGGCCCAGGTCCTTCTTGCCCAGCGGCTTGCCGCCGGCAGCAAACTTAGCCACCGCACCGCGTGGGGTGGATTTGGACATCTGCCCGCCGGTGTTGGAATACACCTCGGTGTCCAGCACCAGCACGTTCACATCCCGGCCGCTGGCCAGCACGTGGTCCAAGCCGCCATAGCCAATGTCGTATGCCCACCCGTCACCGCCAACGATCCACACACTCTTGCGGACCAGGAAATCTGCGATGGGTAACAGCAGCCTGGCTTCGGGCGCGTTGAGGTTCCTGAGTTTGGCTTTCAGGGCTGCCACCCGCTCGCGTTGTTCGTAGATGCCTGCCTCGTCGGTCTGCTGGGCGTGAATGATGGCGTCCACCAAGTCCTGCCCCACTTGCGGAGCTAGCTTCATGAGCAATTCGGTGGCGAACTCTTTCTGTTTGTCGATCGAGACCCGGAATCCCAGCCCGAACTCGGCATTGTCTTCGAACAGCGAGTTGCACCAGGCTGGCCCGCGGCCGGAGGCATCCACCGCATACGGTGTGGTGGGCAGGTTGCCGCCGTAAATGGAGGAACAGCCGGTGGCATTGGCGATGATGAGCCGGTCCCCGAAAAGCTGGGTCAACATCTTGATGTAAGGTGTCTCGCCGCAGCCAGCGCAAGCGCCTGAAAACTCGAACAGCGGCTGCATCACCTGCTGCGACCGCAGTTGGGTAACCTTGACCTTGCGCCGGTCCATCTCCGGCAGCGACAGGAAGAAATTCCAGTTTTCCCGCTCCTGCAACCGCAGGGGCGCTTGCGGGCGCATGTTGATGGCCTTCAGCTTGGCTTCGGTCTTGTTCCGCGCCGGGCACACGTCCACGCACAAACCGCACCCGGTGCAGTCTTCCGGGGCCACTTGGAGCGTGAACTTGAGCCCTTTCCAGTCTGGGTTCCGCGCATCAGCCGACTTGAACGTGGGCGGTGCTTTGGCCAACAAGGCCGGATCATAAACTTTCATCCGGATGGTGGCGTGGGGACAGATGGCCACGCATTTGGCACACTGGATACAGGTCTTTTCGTCCCAGACCGGGATTTCCAGAGCTAGATTCCGCTTTTCATACCGCGCGGTCCCGGTGGGGAAGGTGCCGTCGGGCGGAAAGGCGCTTACCGGCAGCTCATCACCGAACCCGGCTACCAGTTTGCCTAACACATCCCGGACAAACGGTGGCGGATCACCTGCCAACGGCGGCAGCAGTTCGATGCGGCTCGTGACCACGCCGGGCACCGGCACCTCGTGCAGATTGGCCAGGGTATTGTCCACCGCCTGAATATTCTTCTGCACCACGTCTTCGCCCTTCTTGCCGTAGGTCTTCTTGATGGACTGCTTGATGGCCTGGATGGCCTCCTCACGCGGCAGCACCCCAGACAGGGCAAAGAAACAGACCTGCATGACGGTGTTGATGCGCCCGCCCATGCCGCTTTCCCGAGCCACCCTAGTGGCATCGATAATGAAAAACCGCGCCTTCTTCTGGATGAGGCCCTCCTGAATCACCCGCGGCAACCGGTCCCACACTTCCTCCTTCGAGTAAGGCGTGTTCAACAGGAAGGTGCCGCCCGGGGTCAGATACTTGACCATGTCGTAGCGCTCCAGGAATACCGGCTGATGGCAGGCGACAAACTGCGCCTGGCTCACCAGATAAGCCGACCGGATCGGCTCCGGGCCGAACCGCAGGTGGCTGATCGTCATGCTGCCGGATTTCTTGGAATCGTACACGAAGTAGCCCTGAGCGTAGTTGTCGGTGCCTTCACCGATGATTTTGATGGAGTTCTTGTTGGCCCCCACCGTGCCGTCGGAGCCCAGCCCAAAGAACAGGGCCCGGATCACCTTGTCCGATTCAGTCGAAAAGTTCGGATCGAACTCCAAGCTGGTGTTGGACACGTCGTCGTGAATACCCACGGTGAAATGGTTCTTGGGCTGCGGCAAAGCCAGGTTGTCGAACACCGCCTTGACCATCGCCGGGGTAAACTCCTTGGAGGATAGGCCGTAGCGACCGCCCACAATCTTGGGCAGCGTCTTGAGCTGGCCCCAGCCATTGGCCAGCCCCTCATGCACCGCCGCAATGCAGTCCAACAACAGCGGTTCCCCTGCAGCCCCCGGTTCCTTGGTCCGGTCCAATACCGCAATGGCTTTGACGCTGCCGGGCAGCGCCTCGACAAACCGCCGCGCGTCAAACGGGCGATACAGCCGCACTTTGACTACGCCCACTTTCTCGCCGCGCCGGTTCAGAAACTCGACCGTCTCATGCGCCGTCTCGCAGCCAGAGCCCATCAGCACTATCACCCGGTCCGCATCCGGCGCGCCCACATACTGGAACAGCCGATACTCCCGGCCTACCCGCCGCGCAAACTCGTCCATCACTGCCTGCACCACATCCGGACACCGTTGGTAAAACGGGTTGACGGCCTCCCGATTCTGGAAGTAAGCGTCCGGGTTTTGCGCCGAGCCCCGCAACACCGGCCGGTCCGGCGTCAGTGCCCGGTTCCGATGCGCTGTGATGGCTTCCATGTCCAGCATGGCCAGCATGTCCTCGTCGGACAGCATCTGGATCTTCTGCACCTCGTGCGAGGTCCGGAAGCCATCGAAGAAATGCACAAACGGCACCCGGGCCTTGAACGTGGCCGCCTGCGCAATAAAGGCAAAGTCCATCGCCTCCTGCACCGAGGCTGAGCCCAGCATCGCAAACCCGGTCGAACGCGCGGCCATAATGTCGCTGTGATCGCCAAAAATCGACAGGGCGTGCGTAGCCACAGACCGCGCCGAGATGTGGAACACCGTCGGCAACAGTTCACCGGCGATCTTGAACATGTTGGGGATTTTCAACAGCAACCCTTGCGACGCGGTGAATGTGTTGGCCAGTGCGCCGGTCTGCAGCGCCCCATGAATCGCGCCGGCTGCCCCAGCCTCGCTTTGCATTTCCACCACCGTGGGCACGGTACCCCACAGATTGCGTTTGCCTTCGGCAGCCCACTGATCACACCACTCGCCCATGGGCGAGGAGGGCGTGATGGGGTAGATCGCCATGACCTCGTTGCACTTGAACGACACGTAGGCCACCGCCTCGTTGCCGTCCACTGTCGCTGTTATCCGCTTGCTCATACGATGCACAAAACCTCGTTTCGGCGTGGCACCGCAACAGGGGATCCAGTTAAGCCGTCTAAGCTCAGGCGCCCACCCAAAGTGGGCCGGGCTCGACCTGGGCGCAGCCAAGTTCGCTGCCCCAACCTTTTAGTCCACGCCAGCCACAGGCTACGGAACGGGCTGTGGGCTGCCTCACCTTTTTTGCTAAAGTCCCAACATGAGTTGCCGTTGGCCAGCCTCACCAGCCACGCCTTCGGCCTTCGAGGTCTGCGAGCCGGGCGGTGTCAGGCTCGGCCCAAAGCCCAAGCCAGAAGGGTCTTGAGCTTGCGGGTGCGATACCGGGCGGTCAACCGCCGCAGCTCGAACCTTGGGGTAGCAGCGGTGTTGACCCCCCAATCCGCCGTGCAGGCGGTGTCGTAGCCGGCCGCAGCAACCAAGTCCCGGACCGCAGGGTTCCAGTCCCCATACGGATAACAGAAGTGCCGGATCGGCACCCCGAACAGATCCTCCAACAGCTTTTTGCTGGCTGCGATTTCCTCGCGGGCTTGGGCTGCGCTCAACCGCGTCAAATGCGGATGGGTCAAGGTGTGCGAGCCGATCTGGTGCCCAGCCGCCAACCATTCGCGCACTTGACCAGGGTCCATCAAGGGCTCCAAGACTTCGCCAGTGGCCGCTTGCCACAGGCTCCGGTCGCCCAGCCGGCCTGCCACCAAAAACGCAATCCCGGAAAACCCGTAGCGAGCCAGCGGTTCCAACCCATGCCTCAGCACGCTGGCAAAGCCATCATCGAAGCTGAGCACTACCAGCCGGTCCCGGTTATCAGTGCGGTCCAAGAGTTCTTCCAAACCTGCGGATCGGAACCCGGCCTGGCGCAGCTCAGCAAGCTGCCGATCAAACAACTTGCCGCTCAGATACAAGCCCTTCAGCCGCACCCCGGGCGGCCGCGGGCCCAGCTTGTGGTAAGTCAGTATCGGCACACCGCTTTGGAACAGCTCGCGAAACGGCCTCAAGCGCGTGTAGTAGCCCGGCAATGCTCCGCCCATACCGCCCTGCACGCTACTCGAGCTTATCTGGGCCGCCAAGCCCAGCTTCACCCAGCGCTTCCGGGCCATCTGACCAGCCACACCCCCCGCCCAGCGACGGCGGAACGGGCGCAGCCGCACTGCCGCCATGAGCTGTCCAGTCCTCGGGCTTCACCCTGGCAACCTGCACGACGGCGCCGGCTGACTGCTGGGTTGGCTGCGGCGTCATGCTCTTGATGGGCCGACCCGGGCCAATCTGCCGGAAGCCCACCAGCAGCCTTGGGCTTGCGACAAGCCCGCCGATGTGCGCATTGTGGGGCACGGTGAAACTGTTGTTTATTGGCGATATTGTCGGGCAGCCAGGCCGGAAGATCGTCCGGGAGCTGCTGCCTGAGTTGCGCCGGCGCCTCGGGGTGTCGGCGGTGGTAGCCAACGGCGAAAATGCTGCCGGTGGCGCCGGCATTACCCCCGAGACCGCCGCCGAGCTATTTGCCGCTGGTGTGGACGTGCTCACCTCCGGCGATCATCTGTGGGATCGGAAGGAAGTCATCGAACTGTTGACCAACGAGCCGCGCTTTATCCGACCAGCCAACTACCCGCCCGGGACACCAGGCCAGGGCAGCCGTGTGTTTAACCTCGATGGAGTGCCCAGCTTCGGTGTGTTGAACCTGCAGGGCCGAGTGTTCATGCCCGAGCTGGATGACCCGTTTCGGCTGGCTCAGGCTGAAGTGGCCCGATTGCGCGAGGCAACGCCCATCATCGTGGTGGACATTCATGCCGAGGCCACGTCCGAGAAAATCGCCCTGGCCCGCTTGCTGGACGGCCAGGTCAGCGCCGTCATCGGCACCCATACGCATGTGCAGACTGCAGACGAACAAATCTTGCCCGGCGGCACGGCCTTTTTGTGCGATGCCGGCTTTACCGGGCCGCATGACAGTGTGCTGGGCCGGGCCATCGAGCCGGTGTTAAAGCGGTTTCTGACCTGTGCACCGCAGCGGTTCGAGGTGGCCAAGGGCCGACCCTTGCTGCAGGGCGCGTTGATCGACATCGACGAGCTTACTGGTAAAGCCCGGGCTATCCAGCGGGTTTCGGAGCCGGGCCTAACCTGAGGCGTAACTGGGCGCGGTGCTGCCGTATGCCACGCAAGGTCATTTCACAATGGGACTTTGGCGAGCTGTTCCCGCCCGAGGCAACTCGCCGCGTCTATACCGTCAGCGAGCTCACCGCCGCCATTCGTCAACTGCTGGAAGAGCAGCTTGGCCGGGTGTGGGTCAGCGGCGAGGTGAGTAACTTGCGCACGCAAAGCTCAGGGCACCTGTATTTCACCCTCAAAGATGCCGGGGCGCAGTTGGCCTGTGTGCTGTTTCGGGGTGAGCCAGTGCCCAACCGCGAGCTGCTCCAAGACGGCCAGCAAGTGTTGGTCCAAGGCGATCTGACGGTGTATGAGCCGCGCGGTCAATATCAGTTGGTGGTGCGGGCTATCGAGCTGCGGGGCGTGGGGGCGTTACAGGCCGCCTTCGAACGGCTCAAGCAGAAGCTGCGGGCTGAAGGCTTGTTTGCGCCCGAACACAAACGGCCCCTACCCAAATACCCCCAGCGCATCGGGGTGGTCACTTCCCCCGACGGCGCCGCTTGGCGCGACGTGCTGCATGTCATTGGCCGGCGCGCTCCGGGGCTAGAAGTGGTGCTGGCCCCCTGCCGCGTTCAAGGCGAAGGTGCTGCCGCTGAGATTGCCGCAGCTATTCGCCTGCTGAATCAATGGCACGCTGCGGCCCCACCGGGTAGCGGCCTGGACCTGATCTTGGTCACCCGCGGCGGCGGCAGCTTGGAAGACCTCTGGGCGTTCAATGAAGAGATCGTTGCCCGGGCCATCTTCGAGTCCGCCCTGCCCGTGGTGTCGGCTGTGGGTCATGAAATTGATTTTACCATCAGCGATTTTGTGGCGGACGTGCGGGCTGCCACCCCCAGTGCCGCAGCCGAGTTGATTACCGAAGGCCTGTTTGCCAGCCGCCGGCAGGTAACGCAGGCGGTGGACCGGCTCCGCCAACTGGTCCGCTTGCATCTGACCCAGGCCCAACAGGAGCTGGCCGAGCTGAGCCGGCGCCTGCTCCGGCAGCACCCACGTCGGCTGCTCCAAGACCGCTGGCAACGGCTAGACGAATTGCAGCCGGCTCTGAACCGAGCCGTGCACCGGGCTTGGCGGGAGCGCTACAACGTTTGGGCCGGCTACCTGCGGCGCCTGTGGGCTGCCAGGCCTTCAGCCAAATTGGCCCTGCAGCGTCAAACCGTAGCCGAGCTGCACCGCCGCCTGCGGGATAGCGCACGCCTGCACCTCCAGTATGCCCAAAGCAGGCTAACCACGCTCCAAGCGCGCCTGGGGTTATTGTCACCCCAGAATGTGTTGGCCCGCGGCTACTCCATCACGATGGAAGCGGCTACAGGCAAGGTCATCCGCCGCGCGGCCGAAGTCTCCCCCGGCCAACGGCTCAAAACTCGACTTGGCGAAGGCGAAATCCACAGTGTGGCTGAACCGCCGCCAGGGCCTGCACAGTAGTCCGCACGCTCAGCAGTCGCCCTCAGAGATCGATCGACCCTCCGGCCAGCGCCCCGGGCCAAAAAGCGCTGATCGCAGGTAGCACTTGCCAAAACCGGCGGCCAAGGCACAGCACCAGTCGGCACCGGCCTTGGGCCGGCCACTTTGACTGCATCAGTCGCGCGCGGGTTGTTGTGCGGCTTTGGCCTTGGGCTTGGACAGCACAGCGTTCATTTGCTTGCGCCAGGCCAGCATCCGCTCCCGCTGCGCAGTATCGGCTGTGGCAGCATTGAACCGCGAGGCATCCACATCCACGTAAATGGCCCGGTGCAGCGCTGGATCGAAATTCGGGTTGAGCTGGTTAGTCTGAACGCCGGCGGCCTGGCGCCAACTGGCTAGCTGCGCGCGCAGCCGGTTGGCCCGGTCCGGATAACGCGACGCCAAGTCTGTCGTTTCGCCGATGTCCTGGGCTAGATTGAACAGTTCAACCTGACCGTCTTCGTAATGCTCGATTAACTTCCAGTCACCCTCACGCACCGCCCCAGCCGGTTTGCTGCCCTGATTAGTGTAATGCGGGAAGTGCCAAAACAAGCTCCGCTTGGGCGCCGGGGATCGGCCTGTGAGCAAGCCCGCCAAACTTGCCCCGTCCAAACCCGAGGGCACAGGCAGCCCTACGAACTGCAACAAGGTGGGTAACCAGTCGGTATTAACCACCGGTGCATCCACCACGCGGCCAGCCGGCACTCGCCCTGGCCAACGAACGATGAGCGGGATCCGAAGGCCGCCTTCGTACAGGAACCCTTTGCCTGCCCGGAACGGGGTGTTGTGAGTGATGATCCGGTGCGGCCCCTCAGGCACATGTAACCCGCCGTTATCGGAGGTGAAGATGACGATGGTGTTGGTGGCCAGGCCAAGTGCCTCCAGCCGTTGCAGCAGCAAACCCACCGTGTCGTCCAAGGTCTCGATCACCGCCGCATACACCGGTTCCAACGCACCTTGGTTGCGCGCTACCAGCGCCGGTTTGGCCGAATACGGAATGTGCGGCGAGTTATGGGCCAGATACAGGAAAAACGGCCCGTCCCGATGCGCCTCGATAAACTGGATCGCTTGCCGGGTCAGATCGTATTCGCCCTTGCCACCTTCGGTGTCCGACGGCTCGGTCACCGCTTTGCCAGGATAATACACATCGAACCCCTGCTGAGGCGGACTAAACCCCGCACCGCCCAAATGCCATTTGCCAATACAAGCCGTGGCGTAACCGGCCGCCTTCAAATACTCAGCCAACGTCACTTCCTCCAACGGCAACTGCTGCCGTATGGGCGGATGCAGTAGCTTTTGCGACACGCAATCCGGCCGGCCCGGCAAAAACGTGGTGAGATGCAATCGCGCCGGGTGTTTACCCGTCAAAATGGCTGCGCGGGACGGTGAACAGATGGGCTGCGCGCAGTAGGCCGAGGTAAACCGGGTACCGGTGGCTGCCAACCGATCCAGATGCGGGGTGTGATGCTCACGTCGACCGTCGCAAGCCAAGTCGTTGATCCCTAAGTCATCAGCCAGAATGAACACAATGTTGGGCCGGGCTTGAGCTGGCTGGGCAGCCAACCCCAGATTGTGCGCCAGACCCACCGCTAGCACGCTCGCTGTCGTCAGAAGCCGAATCCGATGCATACCTGTCCTGGCCCAGTCAACCGCCTCCCCGGCCACTGCACCAGCACGAAATTCCGGCTACCCAGGCGGTGCAATCGCAGTTGGGTGCACGCCAACGCATACGCAGCCAAACAGTTTCGCTGCGCCCGCGTAGCTCAAGCCGCCAATCCACCAAACTGCCCCGCCAATCGGTACAAGACTGCTGCAGCCCCAAACCCTCCCGCGCCTCAGGGCCCGTGGGAATTTCCGCCCGCTTTTGGCCCACGGGCGGCTCTTGACCGCAGGCAAGCGGGCGCGCTGCCTCTCAAACCCGAAAACACGATATTCGAAACAAAGCCAAGAATTGCAAAGACCGCAATTCCGGGCCGCCAGAGAACCCCGTGGGTGGCCAGAGGCACCGACCAGCAGTAGCGCAGGCTGGTAGTCTCCCGTGTCGCCGATTGGCAATCCACAGATCACTCATTAGCCGCGCGGGTTCGGCGCGTACCAGTGATTGATCCCAAAGTCCAGGGGAGCACCGGCCGCTGGCCGGTCGGTTTCGGCGGCCCGCCGAAACCACCACACCAGCGCCGCCCAAGCATCAAACCGCTAAATACCCTAACCACGCGAAAGATCTCAAGGCTGCTTATCTCTGCGGTTTGCCGACGTTGCGTCGCGGCCTGCGGGCGTGCACAGACCAGGCGACCCGACGGCCCCTAGCGCAGGCGGGCACCATGCTGACTTGGGTTGCTTGGGAAGCGGCGAAAGGGATTGCTCGAGTGCAGCCAGGCCAAGGTCCGCAGGGCCGATCCAGATGCCGCCGGCGAACCAATCGTGAATTTCCAACCGCGAACGCTGCGGACATCCGGACGCCCCCATTGTTTCGACGCACTGCCGACTGGAAGTCAGCGTTATAGCAAGCTGAAGACCTGCGCTACCAAAGCCAACGTCGCAGCGCGATCCCGCATCAAAGCACCGCGGAGCGGTGCGCTGATGGTAGCCGTGGGTTTGACCCCACGGTTCCGGTGCAGCCCAGCCACACGCGTCGCGGAGCGACGCTTGAATGCATCCCTCACCGATTTCAGGCGTCGCACCGCGACGCGATATGAATTTGGGCTTGTGCTCCACCGTGGGCTGAAGCCCACGGCTACCCTCAAGCCGTCGCTCTGCGACGGCCCCAGCCAGCTCGGCACACTCGGACAGGTTGCCGGACGCCGGGCAAGTTCCGCAGAGCCGAGCGAACCGGCGGATTGGTAATCCGCTAACCCAGCGATGCACCGAACGGTCTGCCGACTGGCAGTCGGCGGTACAGCAGAATGCCATTCTGCGCTACAGGTGCCCGGGGCCACCCACTGACCAGACGAGCCGGTTTCGAAGCCGAGGCAGAGTTTCAGAGATCCAATGGAGCGCTGCTTTACCCAGGGCGGCGCTGCGCTTGGCCTGGGCTGGAATACTGCCGCCCGGTTGGGGCGGCTCGCCACGGGTAGCACCGGCCGCTAGCCGGTCAGTTCCAGCAGCCCGCCGGAATCACACCTCAGTTCCGCCGAACCATCAGACCCCCGAATACGCGAAGGACGCGAAGGAATCTTCAGGCAGTTTGGCTCTGCGCTGTTCGCCCTTCGGCGGTTAATCAATGCTGTGTAGCCTACCGAAGGTGATGCTGCGCTTTCCGCCGCTTTGTGGCGGCGGCTACGGTTGAACGCCCTCCGTCTTCAGCTCTCAGCCTTCCGTGCTCCGTTCCCCATGCTCCATGCTCCACGCTCCATGCCCCTTAAGCTCTGCGGCGTCGATTTGGCGGGGACAGGACGCTAGTTGGTCAACTGCGCCATCGGCCTTGCTTTTCCGGCAGCAGCGCCGCCGCAGGAAGCGCCGCTACGCCCATGAGTTGATCCGTTTGGCTTGCGAGGCGGTCGGGTTCAAGCAATTAACTTGAGTCAGCAGCATGAGACTGTTGGAACAGCGCTGGGGCCCGGGCGGAAAGCTGCTCAGGGTCTCAGTCCGAAGCCGCTGCATTGAACCAGATGGTATGAACACCACAGGCAATACACCCGAGGGGCTGCGGCCTCCGGCTGGCACAGGTTCCCAACCTTCTTTGCACGACCTATCCGCAAAGCCCCGGCGGATGCCGGCCCGTTGGTGGATTGGCTTAGGTGTGGGGCTGTTAGTGGCCATGTTTATCGGCTGGCTGGTGGTGCTGCCGCAGCTCAGCCCGCAGGTGGCCACCGAGCACGAGGTGCAACGGCTATTGCGCCGGGCGCGTCAGCCGGAGGTGCCTTCTGGGCTCCGAGGGGTTCTTATAGGCATCCTCTCAAGCCTGCCGCAGCCGTTTCCCCAGATGGCCAGGGCACTAGAACCGCGCTTCGAATTCAGTTTCGACATCCCCGAACAACTGGCTGCGGTCGGGGAGAGAGCCATGCCGGCTTTGGTGAGAGCGCTCCGGCGTGATCCGCATCCGGCCGTGCGTGCCGCTGCTGCCGAAGCGTTGGGGCACCTTGGCCTGCCGGAGGCAATGCCCGCGCTGACCAACGCCTTGCTTGCCGACGTGTCCGAAGATGTTCGAGGTGCCGCTGCCGACGCATTGGAGAGCTTGGGCGATTCGCGAGCCGTGCCGGCCTTGCTGGCGGCACTTCGATCCGACACAAACGCCACTGTGCGAATGCGTTCGGTTTGGGCTCTGAGGGCAATGGAAGTGCCCGAGGTGGTTCCTGCTCTGACCCAAGCCGCCCGCATCGACCCGGATTCGGCAGTGCGAGCTAGAGCAGCGGAAGTGCTGGCAGTGCTGGGCCAGCGGGAAGCGATTCCGTTATTGATCGATCTGATCAAACAAGACACGGATCCTTCGGTGCGTCAGGCGGCTGTGCTGGCCCTGCCCGAGCCGCACGTCACGGAAGTCCTTCCGATGCTGCTGCAGGCATTGACCAACGACGTGGATGCGGACGTGCGGGCTGCCTGTGCGACTGCGCTGGCACAGACCGAGAGGCCAGACGTTCTGCCACCGCTGCTAAAAGCCTTGGCCGACGATCCAGCGTCCGAGGTGCGCAAGGATGTGATCTTAGCGTTGTATCGATTCACCAACGATGCTGTGCGAGCTGCTTTGGCCACGACTGCAACCAGGGATCCAGATAGTTCGGTTCGCGAGGTAGCCCGGACCGCCTTAGCACGGATGGCGGCTAAGGAAGCTTTGCCGATCTTGGCTGCGGCTTTGCGGGACGAGCCAGATCCGAAGGTTCGCAGCCAGGCGGCCACTCTATTGGGCCAAATCGGAGGGCCGGAAGCAGTCGCGGCGCTACGGGCGGTGTTACAGGGCCGCGCCGAGCCCACAGTCAAGGCCAGCGCCGCCCGCGCCTTGGGCACGTGCCGGGTGTCAGAGGTTGTGCCGGTATTGGTGGGTTTGCTGGCTAGCAGCCAGGCTGAAGCCGAGACACGCGCCGGGGCAGCCACCGCCTTGGGTGAGCTGGGCGACCGACAAGCTGTGCCGGCCCTGCTACAGGCGCTCAAGAGCGAGACGGATTCCGACACTAAACGGGCCATTGTCGAAGCGCTGGGCGAGCTAGGGGATACTCAAGCTGTGGCGGCGTTGATTGGCGTGCTGGACGGTCGCGGACATCCTTCGATTCGTTCGGCTGCGGCTGAGGCGTTGGGGAAATTGAGTGATCAGCGTGCTGTGCCTGTCTTGGCCAGGCTGGTACGGTCCGACAAAGAGGAAAGCGTTCGGCAGGCCGCCTGCGAGGCGTTGGGCAGGCTGGCAGCGACCAACGCTGTGCCCGAGCTGATTGCGCCGTTGCGGCGTGACCGAGATCGTAGCGTGCGCCAGGCGGCTGCCGAGGCCCTGGGCCGGATTGGAGACGTCCGTGCCGTCGAGGCCCTGGCCAGCGCCATGAACCATGACGACAAGTTGCAGGTGCGGCGGAGTGCCGCGGAAGCGCTAGGCCGCATTGGGGGCCAGCGGGCTGTAGCGGCGCTGATAAAGGCCTTGGAGACCTGTCCGCCCGTTCGGGCCGAGGCGGTCGAGGCCCTGGGCAATTTGGGCGCCACTCAGGCTATGCCAGCGCTACTGCCGCTGTTAAACGCAGCCAATGCGTCAGTGCGCGCCAGGACGGCAGCAGCTCTTGGCCAGTTGGGCGGTACCAATGCCGCCGCGCTGCTGGAGACGGCGCTGCAGACCGATCGCGCAGCGGAAGTGCGGGCCAAAGCCGCCTGGGCACTGGGCGTGTTGGGCCACGCTGAGGCGGTTGCGGCATTGACCAACGCGCTCAAGGACAGGAGCGCCACCGTCTGCGAGCAAAGCGCTTGGGCTCTGGGTCATCTGGCAGCCACTAATGCAGTCCAAGCGCTGGTTACCGAGCTTGACAAGCCGGATTATAGGGTGCGGTTTGCCGCCGCGTTTGCTCTGGCGGAGATTGGGGACGCCTCGGCTGCCGCTGCGCTTGAATCGCGCGTGAACTATCGGGAGCAATATTCCCGTTTAGCCGTGGCCTGTGCGTTGGGGTTGCTGGGCCGCACCAACGGCTTGGGAGTCATCCGCGAATACCTGACAGCCGAGGAACTGTGGCAGCGATTTGCCTGTGTGGTGGGCTTGATCCGGCTCCGTACGCCAGAGGCCTTGTGGCTGCTGACCAACCGGCTGGAAGATCCTTCACCTGCCATTCGTGCGTTGGCAGCAGGGGCCTTGGCAGGCCAGGGGGTGCAAGCGCTGGCCGATGCGCTCAACGACCGCAGCGCCGAGGTGCGGCACTACGCCGCGCGTGCGTTGGTGTTTTTCAATGACCCGGCCACGTTGCCGGCGTTGCGGCGAGCAAGCCACGATTCGGACGCTGAGGTGCGTACCGCAGCGGGGCTGGCCGTACGGCGGATCGAGCGGTTAGCCCAAAGCCAACCTTCAGGGCCCTGAGCTACCGAGTCTGGGGCCAAGCAACTCAGAGAATCTGCAAGGCGTCGGGTGGGCACGGCAGCATCGTGGGTCTGCCCAAGCCCACGCAGGGGTTTACCCTACCCGCCCAAGGCTGCGGGGTTAGTCACATCGCCTTTGTTGAATTCGACGTAGGCTTCGGTCAAGTCGGCTGCGTAAATGACTGCGCTGGCCCGGCCTAGATTCAGGCAGATGTGCAGGTCGAACTCGGGCTGAGCCACTGCCGCGCAGAGCTGTTGAAAGCTAACGTTGGTGGGTCGGCCGCGTCTCAGGCTCCAAAGAATCCGGCTGGAGCCCGGGGCGCTGTAACCGATGTCCACTTTGTCTTCCACCACGTTAGCGGCGCTGTAACCCAAGGCATCCATGATCCGGCCCCAGTTGGGGTCGCCGCCGCACCAACTGGTTTTGACCAACGCACTGTTGGCCACTGCCCGAGCTGCCGCGTCGGCTTCGGCAAAGGTCCGCGCGCCCCGCACTCGCACGGTGACGAATCGGCTGACTCCTTCGCCGTCGCGGACGATCATCTTGGCCAGTTCCAAACACACTTGGTCCAGGGCCGCTTGAAACACGGAGAGTTCCGGGCTACGGCGCCCCAGGGGTCGGTTGCCTGCCAGGCCGTTGGCCAGCAGCAGCACCGTATCGTTGGTGCTCATGTCGCCATCGACGGTGATGCGATTGAAGCTTTGGGCTACCGCGTGCTCCAACGCCGTCTGCAAGGTCTGGGCTTGCACCGCAGCGTCGGTAGTCAGGAAACACAACATGGTGGCGTGGGGCGGCTGAGCAGCCGGGCGGCGGCCTGAGGCGCTGAGGCCGGGCTGGATCATTCCAGCCCCTTTAGCGATGCCGCCCAAGTGCACCACCCGGCCATCCAGGCTGAACTGCAGGGCGATCTGTTTGGGTCGGGTATCGCTAGTCATGATGGCCTCGGTGGCGTGGGCGGCGGCTTGAGGCGAACGGGCCAGTTGCTGCACGGCCAGGCGAATGCCAGCCCGCACATTGGCCATGGGCAGCGGCACACCTATCCGGCCTGTGGAGGCCACCAGCACACGATCCGTGGGCAGATGCAACAGCCGGGCCACCAGCCGACTCATGCTCAGCGCGTCCCGCATGCCGCGTGGCCCGGTGCAGGCGTTGGCATTGCCGGAGTTGGCGACGATGGCCTGGGCCAGACCTTTGCGCACCCGGGCCTGGCACAGTTTAACCGGCGCAGCACAGACTTGATTGGTGGTGAACATGCCGGCCACGGTGGCGGGCACGTCAGACACAATCAGGGCCAGATCGCGTTTGGGGCCTTTATCGGAGCCCTTGCCGGTACCGAGCCGTTTGATATCGCAGAACACGCCGCTGGCGCGGAACCCCAACGGCGCAACAATTGCCCCGGGCACAGTCTTGAATCTGACTTGCATGGCGAAGCTTAGAGCAATCCAGCCGTCTCAGGGAACCCGCACAGGATGTTCATGCACTGGACAGCCTGGCCACTGGCGCCTTTGAGCAGGTTGTCCTCGGCGCTCATGACGATGAGCCGCCCGGTGCGGGGGTCCAGCCGCCAAGCCAACTCTAGCAGGTTGGTGCCGACCACATTCTTGGTATCGGGCAACGCTTTGCCCTCCAGCAGCCGCACAAAAGGCTCTTGGCCGTAGGCTTCTTGGTAGCAGGCGGCCACTTCTTGCTCGAACGCCGTCCGTGCCTCGGGGGTCCGCACTGGTCTGGCCGGGGTCAGGTAAATGGTGCTGAGGATACCCCGATTGACCGGGACCAAATGCGGAACGAACTGGAGCACGACGTCCGTGCCGGCAGCCAGGGAAAGCTGCTCTTCCATCTCGGACAGATGCCGATGCTTGGGCACTGCATATGGCCGGAGGCTCTCGTTGCATTCGCAGAACAGGTAATCCAACTCGGCTTTCCGGCCAGCGCCGCTGACGCCACTGAGCGAGCTGACCAGGATCTGCTGGGGCTCGACCAACCGTGCGCGCAGCAGCGGAATCACCGGCAGCAACACGCTGGTGGGATAGCAGCCCGGCGCAGCCACCAAGGTAGCGTCTTTGATCTGGGCCCGATACAGCTCGGGCAGGCCATAGACCGCTTTGTCCAGCAAGTGCGGAGCTGGATGTTCGTGGCCATAGAAGGCCTGGTAAGTGGCCGGGCTTTTGAGCCGGAAATCAGCACTCAGGTCAATGACCTGACAGCCCGCCTCCAGCAGCGGCGCGGCAAACTCAGCCGCCACACCATGCGGCAAAGCCAAGAACACCAGCTCAGCCTGCCGGGCCAACAGGTCCGGTTGCGGTTCGCTGAACCGGAGGCGACGGGTTTGAGGGTAGCGGGCGAACTTGGGAAAGACTTCGGCCACTGTTTGTCCAGCGAATTGGCGGGAGGTGACCGCAGTTAAACTGGCATGAGGATGGTTCAACAGCAGGCGCACCAGTTCCTCGCCCGAGTAACCTGAGGCACCTACCACAGCAACAGATTTAAGCTTCATGCGCCAACAGGGTTCTGCGGCCAGCCGGCAGGGGTCAAGAGCGCGTGCACCCAATTGGAGCCAGCGAGCCTCGCTGTCGTGGCCTGGGCAACATTACAGCCGAGCGGGCCCATGCCAGCCCTGTGGTGCCCCGCTGGGCCCGGGCCACCGCATCAACGTTTGCTGTATTGGAAGCGTTTGCGAGCGCCCGGTTGACCGTATTTCTTGCGTTCGCGCATGCGGGGGTCGCGGGTCAGGAGCCCTTCGGACCGCAGGAGCTTGCGGAGGGTGGGATCGGCTTGGAGTAAGGCCCGCGCCAGACCGTGGCGCACCGCGCCTGCTTGGCCGCTGACGCCGCCCCCCTTGACGTTGATGAACACGTCGTATTTGCCGGTGGCGTCAGTCAACACCAACGGCCGCAGCGCATGGACTCGGAGCGATTCGACGGTGAAATATTGCTCGAACTGGCGGCCATTGACGACGATCTTGCCCGTGCCAGGAATCAGCCGAATCCGCGCGACGGCGGTCTTGCGCCTGCCGGTGGCCCAGATGGGGCCGGTGGGGGTAGGCGCCGGAGCCGTGGGCTGGACCGAGTCGGCTGTAGCCACGGCGATCGGACTTTCAGGGGCAGAGGTCACAGAGTCAGTCATGGGAACCACAAAGCCTCAGCTCACAACTTATACAGCCAGTTTCAGCGGCTCGGGCTTCTGAGCCGTATGCGGGTGGTGCGGGCCGCGGTAAACCTTCAACTTGCCCAACAGCGCGCGGCCCAGGCGGTTTTTAGGGAGCATGCCCTTGACGGCATGTTGGATGAGCCACTCCGGATGCTTGGCCCGGATTTCGGCCACGGTCCGAATCTTCTCGCCGCCCTTCCAGCCGGAGTAGGTCATGTAAGTCTTCTTGGTTTCCTTTTGGCCGGTCACCCGCACCTTTTCGGCATTGATCACTACCACAAAGTCCCCTGTGTCCAGATGCGGCGTGAACAGGGGCTTATCCTTGCCGCGCAGGATGTTGGCGATGCGGGCCGCTAGCCGGCCCAAAATCATCCCGTCGGCATCGATCAGATGCCATTTGCGCTGGTTCAGGTCCACTTTTGGCACAACGGTTCTCATCAGCAAACCACTCAAAGGCGCCCCAGGCTAGCAGGTTTGCCTGGGGCGTCAATGCCGCATTTTTGGCTGGCTTTGGCCGGCGGGTGGCCTACCTTGAGCCACGATGCATAGTGGCTTATGGATGTGAACTTCCAGTGTCCGCACTGTGGACAGGATCTGACGGTGGATGCAGCCGGGGTGGGGGCTGAAATCGAGTGTCCCTCGTGCAATAACCGCTTGGTGGTGCCGGCCCCTGAAGTCAAGGGCCCTCAAGTGATTAACCCGATCGCAGCCTCGGCTGCGGCTCGCGAGGTGAAACACTACTCGGTGCCCGTGCGCGAGAAGCCGGCCGAACCGCTGATCACCAAACCCCTCAAGCCGCTTGAAGCTGCCGCTAAAGACACCGGCAAGCAGATCCGGGTCAAGACCATCCGGCGCTCGGACTGCATCGAGGTGGGCAAAGACCATTTCGATGAGGTGGTGAGCCGATTCTTGGGTGAGATTGGCGAGGAGAACATTATCAGCATCACCCCGGTCACCTACACGCACCAAGAGTTGGCCACCCGGCAGTGGGTGACCGACTTTGGGGTGTTGATCGTGTATAAAGGTTAACCGGGCCGTCAAGGCCGGGCTGGACCAGCAGGCCAAGCTGCTGCGGCGCAAGTGGCCGTGGGTAGGGCCCTTGGGCCTGGGCCTACCGGGGGCGCGGTGTGGTGGCGTCCGGCGCGGACATACGCCGCACTTTCTCCAGAATCATCGGGCGTGCCTCTTCCATCATGGGCCGGATATCGGCATAACGGAGGGTGCGTTGCTCGAAGGAGCGCTTTTGCAGCGCGCCCAAGAACCGGCCTTCGAACTCCCTGAAGTAAGCGCCGTAAATGTGATAGCTGTCGGCCATGTGCAGATACCGGCCCACGGAGACCGGCCGACCCAGCAACTGCCCGATCCGCGCTGCGATGCGCTGTTGCAGGTGCACCAAGGCAAAGATGTTCATGAAGGCCGCCTTGTAAGCGTCGTTGGACCTGAACCGCACGTTCATGCTCAGCACCCACTGGCCGTCTTGCTCCAGGAGGCGGCACCAAATGCTCTGCAGACAGGCCGGATCATAACAGTCGTTGTCTTCCCACACCTTCCAGGTAATGGCTTGGGCGCGGCGGCTGTGGGGTGTGCGAGCCAGCTTTTGGCAGAGCGCCTCGATTTGATCGAATGGCTTGAAGGTGGGCACCGTGTAGCAAAACAGCCGCTGGTGATACGTGTATTCCCAACGAGTGTCATGCGGGTCGTTGGGGTCGCGCACCAAGTGGTCTTTGATGCCTTCGCAGACTTCCATGACGTATTCCTGCAGCTCGACCGGTCCGCCCGGGAAATCGCGGTGGATCATGGGCTCGCTCAACGGGTCGGTCACTGTCAGGATCATGGTGGCGTCTTTGCTGGGCGGGTCATCGGGTTTGTCGTATTCGGTTTTGATGCTGCAGCCGTGCTGGTGCAGCGCGATCAACGACTGTTCCCAGGCCCGCGCAATGCAGTCGCCTTCAACGTGCAGAACGGGTATCCCTTTCATAGGTCCTTCGTTTGGCATCAGTCCGACACGCCCGCCGTCAACCCCGGCGCCGCTAGCGCCGCTGCTTTAACCGGCCCAAGCATGCCCTAGCGCATCAGTCAATGCCCAGGGTTGGGCGCGACACAGCAGCCTTAACCTCAAGCCACGCAGCCGCCGTCGCAACGCGGCACGCACATGAATCAGGGTCAACGGCTGGCGACAGGCTTGCTCAATAACCGAGCGTGGGCAAGTCCAATGGTCGTCCGGGCCGTTACCGGGTTGCCCGAGGCCACAGCCCTGTAGCCGTGAGGTCAGCAGGCGGACAAATCCCGCACCACAACCAAAAATCAGAAGCCGCGTTTTACGAAGGCTCAGGCGAGCCAGAATGCCCCACAGGACCCGACCATGCAGTGTTCAGGGGCGTCCGTTTTGACACGGAGATCAAGTGCGAAGGTATCCTTTCTGAATTCAGAGTTTCAGCCACCAACACCAACATGGCAGACCCCGCCAGCGAACGTGTCCTGTTGCGAATAGACCAACCCGAATTCAATCATAACGGCGGGAGCCTGGCGTTCGGCCCCGACGGTTTTCTGTATGTTGCACTGGGAGACGGCGGTGGAGGCGGCGATCAGCATCCGCCCATCGGTAACGGTCAAAACCTCGGTACACTGCTGGGGTCAATCTTGCGCCTGGACGTGGACAGTGCCACGCCGTATGCGATCCCTTCAGACAATCCCTTCGCCCAAGGCGGTGGCTTGCCCGAGATCTATGCCTACGGTTTTCGTAACCCGTGGGGCATTTCCTTTGATCGCGGCGGTCAGCGCCGACTGCTCGGCGCCGACGTCGGCCAAAATCTGTGGGAAGAAATCAACATCATCCTCAAAGGCCGCAACTACGGCTGGCGCATCATGGAAGGCAATCACCTTTACGATTACCAGCTCGCGATAACGTTGGGGATCGACCCAGCTTCGCTGGCCTACCCCATCCACGAATATCCCCACGGCCCCTTGGGAACCTCGGTCATCGGCGGATACATCTATCGCGGGGCTGACCACCCGGCGTTGGCGGGCAAGTATGTGTTTGGTGATTTTAGCACCAGCTTCGCCCAGCCCGATGGAGCACTCTATTATTTGGACGAAACCAGGCCCGGTATCTGGGAACGGTTCGAATTGCGCCTTGTCGGCGGTGGTCGGCTCGGGCGCTACGTCAAAGCACTCGGCGAGGACGAACAGGGCGAACTGTACGTTCTAAGCACCACCGCCCTGGGCCCCTCCGGCACCACTGGAGACGGGCGGCGCCTGCGCAAACCCTGAACCCCACAAATGCTGTCGATCGAGTTCCAGCCGGGACGCTTGACAAAATCCCACTACAGCGCCGACCAAAACCAGGCTCCGTTCGACCCAGCCTAAGCCAGGGTGCCTCGGTAGGATCGGCCGACTCAAATCCCAGGGCGCAACACACGAAAATTCAAAACGGCTACACACTCGAAGGCTATGGCTGCACCGTAGCGGGTGCACCGCACCGGCTTAACCTCGGCGTGCCGTGGCCAGGGGGAGCACCGGCCGCTAGCCGGTCAGTTTCGGCGGCTCGCCGAAACGCAGGCCTGCCACTGGGAGCGCCGCGTTCCATGTACGACGGAGCGCGCCCGACTAGGCGCCAACGTTTGGAGTGCGGCGGCTTTGACGCCGCTTTGGATTCTGAGCCCTCACCCTGCCCTCTCCCCGTTGAGGGGAGAAGGGCTCGGCCTGCTGACATCCGTTGCACCGGTGCCATACCCTGTCCGCTCCCCCCCGGGGAGCGGAGAGGGCTGGCTGAGGCGAGGGGCGGTCACTTTCGGGAGCCTGTTTGGGGATAGAATGGGTGCCGGCCTCACCCAAGGGGCTGCGCTTGCCCCTGGACTACCACTACGGTGCTGCACTGCGGCGGACTAGCGGTTGTGGAGCTGCTGGGTAACCGTGTGGATCCACCTTTCGATGGCGGGTTTGTTGGGCGAGATTTGTTTGAGGGCCTGCAGATGCTCCAAAGCGCGCTCGTAGCGTTTCTGGTCCTCCTCCAGCTTGGCCAGGTGCGCCAAGATTTGGGCATAGACAAGCGTATCGGAATCGGTAGCTGCGCCTTGCCGTTGCTGCCAGTTGCGGGCGGCCAGTTCCCACAGGTTGCGGGCTCGGTCCGGGTCGTTGCGGTGTTCAGCAGCGATACGGCCTAACTCGAAGAGGATCTCCGGGTGGCCCGGGTTGGCGCGCAAGCCTTCGCGCAGGAACTGCTCAGCTTCGTTGACCCGGTGGAGGCGGGTCCGGAGCCAGAATGCCGCTACCACATACGTCTGGGGCTGTTGCGGGTCCAAGCTGGCAGACAGGCGCAGCCACGGTAACAGTTCACGCTCTTCCCCGGCCACGCTGCGGTCTTGGCTCCCGGTTTGTGGCCTGGGGCCGGGTTCATGGCCATGGTGCGATTCGCCCAGATGCCGGTGGCGAGTGGGATAAAAGTGACGGCTGAACCGGTCAAGCCAATCGCGCGGTGGTCCTAGCCAACTGTGCTCTTCAGCCTCGGCCTCGTGCCCGGCAGTGGTGGCTGTGGCGGTGTGCATATGGGCTTGGGCAGGCCGCAGATCGTAAATCGAGGGATACACGCCGCTGTGGAAGTAGATGTCGGCTTTGACGTAGGCATGCCGGGCAAACAGTTTCCGACCGTCGCCCAGGGCCACCTCCAACAGATTGGCTGAACGAGCCCGGTTGCCAATCCAGCTTTGAAACCACGGCTCAAGCCGGGCGGCCAGTCCGAAGGCCGTCACTAGCCCCAACCCGAATGTCAGACCCCAGACGCGCATGGGTCAGTTGAGTGTCTTGCGACGGAACAACCAACAGGCTGCGCCCAACAACAGGGCCGCATACACCGTGGCGTAGCCCAGAGCTGCCAGCCAAATGCCCCACGGAATCGCACCCCAGTTGTGCACGACCAGATCGCGCACGTCGAACAGCTCCAAGTGCGGTATCACGAAATACAGCCCATAAACCACCGTTTGCCATGGCTCAGGCAGGCTCAAGGCCACTTTGTTCAGGTGCCGGCCCAGTAACAGGATGCCCGTCACTACCACCAGCGTAATGGTGTTGGTGGATGAAGGGGCGGCGAAGACCAGCGAGCCCAGCAACGCCAAAGCGCACACTACCCCCAACATGAACCAGTGCAAGGTCAAGGCTTGCCAGTAGCTGTCCAAAGGCAGTTGCCGCTCCCGCAGGCCGCTGACCACGCCAAAGAACACATAGAACACGACCAGTGCCAGGCCCGTAGCCAACCAACAACCCCAGAACTTGCCCAACAACACCTGAGCGCGCGTGACCGGCTTGGCCAACAACGGAAACAGGGTCCGATGCTCGCGTTCAGCCGGGATTTGGCGGGCGGCAGTGGTCACCGCTATCACCAGGCCCGAAACCCAAATCAAGAACAGGCAAAGTTCCTTCAGGTAACGAACAATCCGGTCTTCATTGAAGAAGTTCACCGAGCCCATCACCAGCGTGATCAAGGCCGTCAGCACAAACAGGACGTAGAAGTCCTTGCGCCGGTACAACTCGCGGATGACCACGCCGCCGACGGCGTGAATGTTGTTCAACGCCGTGAGTAGATGAAGACCCGCAGGCTGTTCAGGCCGCCTGCGCCACGGCCATACCAGTGAGCTGATCGCTGGGTTCATGGTAACCAATGATCTTCAGGAAAACCTGCTCCAGATTGGCGCATTGATGTTGCTGAACCAAATCGGTCACACGCCCTTCGGCCTTGAGCTCGCCCGCCTGTAAAATCGCCACCCGATCACAGACCGTTTCCACCTCGCCCAACTCGTGCGAGGAGAAGAAGACGGTTTTGCCCTGGCGTTTGAGTTGTTGAATGATGTGGCGCACTTTCATCCGGCCAATCGGGTCCAGGCCGCTAGTGGGTTCGTCCAAGATCAGCAAGTCCGGATCGTTGATCAGCGCCTGGGCCAAGCCGACCCGCTGTTGCATGCCTTTGGAGTAGGTCTTGATCAGTCGCCGCCGGACCGGCTCAAGCTCGACCAGGTTCAGCACCCAATCGATCCGCTGAGCCAGTTGGCGGGCTGGGATGCGGAAAATCTTGCCGTAAAACCGCAGCAGCTCCTCAGCGGTGAGGAACTTGTAGTAGTAGGTCAGCTCGGGCAAATAGCCGATCCGTTGACGCGCGATGGGCCGGCGAACGCTCACCCCAAACAGGAACGCATCACCGGCCGTGGGTGGCAGGAAGCCCAACAGCACGTTCATGGTGGTGGTTTTGCCTGCGCCGTTGGGCCCCAAAAACCCGACTACCTCTCCGGGGTACACCGAAAGGTTCAAATCCCGCACTGCGACCTTGGTGCGTTGCCCTAGGTCTTTGCTGCGGTATTCGACCCGCAAGTTTTCGATCCGCAAAATCGGCTCAGCCATCGCTCGGTTTCGCTTCCCCTTCAAAGCCAATTGCATGCCAAACCGCCGGTTTGTCGCGGCTCTTCGCATCCAGGCAGGCTTTGATGTAAGTTAAGCCCAGCATGATGAGACTGGCGGTGCGAGCAGGCGTTGGCCTTGCGTTGGCATCAGGTGTGCGGGTGGCTGGGGCCGTGATCGAGTCGGACCTGTGCGTGTATGGGGCCACCTCAGGCGGGGTGGTCGCTGCGGTGCAGGGGGCCCGATTGGGTAAATCGGTGGTGCTCATCGCCCAAAACGATCATGTGGGTGGCATGTCCTCCGGCGGGCTGGGCGTGACAGACCGGGGCGTGGCAGGTTCCATTGGTGGTTTGGCGCGCGAGTTTTACCTGCGTGTGGGCCAACACTACGGCAGCAACGGACCAGTCTATTTTTTCGAGCCGCACGTGGCTGAAGCGGTATTCTGGCGCATGCTGGCCGAGGCCGGTGTGCCCGTTTACACCAACCAGCAACTGGCCAGCGTGACCATGGCCGGGTTGCGCCTGACCGAGCTGGTCACCGACAAAGGTCTCCGGTTCAGGGCCAAGGCATTTCTGGACACGACTTACGAAGGTGACCTGATGGCCGCTGCGGGGGTGAGCTTCACCGTGGGCCGTGAAGGCACCAATGTGTATGGCGAGTCGCTGGCTGGCGTGCGCCCAGCCACGGCCAGTTACGACTACGACCCCTACCTGGTGCCCGGCGACCCCAGCAGTGGGTTGTTGCCTTTGTTGCAGCCGGATACTGGTCCCAGCCCCGGCCAGGGCGATCATCGCGTGCAAGCTTACAACTTCAGGCTGTGCCTGACACAGAACCCGACGAACCGATTGCCCATTGCACCCCCAGCCAACTACTCAGAGCAACAATACGAGTTGGTGGCCCGCTACATCGAAGCGCGCTTGGCTCGCGACGGCGCGGTTTCGCTGGGGCAACTGATCCATCTGCAGACTCAAATCCCCAACGGCAAGACCGACATCAACGCCAACGGCGAATTGTCCACCGACTACGTGGGTGGCAGTTGGACCTACCCTACCAATAGCCCAGCCGGGCGCGCCGTGTTGTGGCGGCAACACGAAGATTACATCCGTGGCTTTCTGCATTTCTTGGCCACCAGCCCACGGGTGCCAGCCAATGTGCGGGCTGAGATGCAGACCTGGGGTTTGTGCCGCGATGAATTCCAAGATACCGGCGGCTGGCCGCACCAGCTTTATGTGCGGGAGGCGCGCCGCATGATCAGCGACTACGTGATGACCCAGGCCAACTGCCAGAGCCAGCGGTTCGTGCCCGACTCGATCGGCCTGGCCAGTTACGCCATGGACTCGCACAGCGTGCAGCGGGTGGCTCGCGATGGCCGGGTGCGGGTCGAAGGCGGGTTTTTCGTGCCGGTGCCGCAGCCATTCGGCATCAGTTACCGCTCGATCGTGCCGCGAGCTGGTGAATGCGAGAATCTCTGGGTCACCTTCGCCCTGTCCGCCAGCCACGTCGCGTTTTCGTCCTGTCGGATGGAACCGGTGTTCATGATCACAAGCCAGAGCGCAGCTACGGCTGCGGCGTTTGCCATAGACGACGGTTTAGCAGCCCAGCAGGTGCCCTACGTGAAGCTGGCGGCTCAGCTCCGGGCGGACGGTCAAGTGCTGGATTGGAGCGGCGGCCTGCTCACCACCAACGGCGTGATCCTAGACGAAGGCGAACCGGGTGTGGCGGTGACGGGTTCATGGGTTTACGGCGCCAACCCAGGCGGTTGGGCGGGAGACTACTTGCACGACCAAAATAGTGGCAAGGGCGCCAAGGCAGTCCGCTACGCGCCCAACCTGCCTTTCAGTGGGGTGTATGACGTGTATCTGTGGTGGGTCGAGCATGCCAACCGCGCCACCAATGTCCCGGTGGACATCATCCATGCCAACGGCACCAACCGGGTCCGAGTCAACCAGACCATCAATGGCTCACGCTGGGTGTGGCTGCTGCGTACCAATTTCCTGGCTGGCCCAGGCAGTGCCGTGGTGATTGGCAATGAGGGCACCACCGGTTACGTGATTGCTGATGCAGTGCGGTTTATGCCCGCTGAACCGTTCACGGTGCCGCCGCCGCGGGTGCAGGTGGTTGCCAGCGACCCTCAAGCTGGCGAGTGGGGACCTGACCAGGCTCGATTCACGATCGTGCGCGAAGGTGACCTGAGCCAGCCGTTGACCGTCCGCTACAGCCTCAGCGGCCACGCTAGCAATGGCGTGGATTTCCAGGCGTTGTCCGGCCAGCTCATCCTCTCCGCCGGCGTCGTGGCTGCACCGGTGCTGATTCAGCCGTTGCCTGACGCACTGGTTGAAGGCGATGAAACGGTTACGCTGACGCTGCAACCGGACGCCGCCTACACCATCGGCCCGTTAAATCAGGCTGCCGCCCGCATTGCGGACCGGCCATGGGATGCCTGGCGTTGGACCCGGTTCAGCCCTCAGCAATTGGCTGACCCGCAAACCAGCGGGCCGGACGCCGATCCGGACAGCGACGGGGTCAGTAACCTGACCGAATATGCTCTGGGCTTGGACCCGCTCCGGGCCAACCGCGGCAGCAACGGCTTGCCCAAAGCCGAGTTTGTTCACGGGCATTTTACGCTGACGTTCACCCGCTCCAAAGCCGCCCGAGACGTGACGGTTCAAGTGGAAACGTCCGATGACCTGGTGTCGTGGACGACGGGTTGGCCGGCTTTGGAAGAAAACGTCCTTAGCGACGAAGCGGGGCTTCAGACCATCCAGGTTCGACAAGGTGATCCCGCCCAATCCAAAGCGCACAGTTTCCTGCGGCTGCGCGTGGCCTGGGCCAGACCATGAGTGGGTCAGACCTGCACGCTCTTCCCGAGAGCCAGGAAATGCAGCCACCGCTCGGTCACCGGGCGGTGGTGGATCCGCTCCAGTGCCAAGCTGTAGAGGGCCAACTGAATGCGGTAGGTGTGCAGTTTGCTGACCAAGGTGGCTGGCGTCACTGCGTCGGTCTTGAAATCAACTAACCAAAGGTTCCCCGCTTCGAACACAGTCAGGTCCACCACTCCCTGCACCACGATGAGCTCGTCAGCGGCCAACCCCGATTCGACCGGCACGCCCAACTGCGCCAAGTCCGCCGGGCTCAGTCCCGCGGTAAACTCCAGTTCACGCCGCACCGCAGCCGGGTTAGCCCGAATGCGTCGGCCCAAAGCCGAGTCCCAAAACCGGGCCAGGGCGGGCAAGTCCAGTGCCTCGACCTCGGCCTGAGTCAAAAGTCCAGCTTCCCGTATGCGTTGGGCTTCCTGCTGTAGCGCATCGAGGCTACCGGTGCGTTCCAACCGCACGAACTGCTGGAACCTGTGATGCGCGATGCCGCGTTGCTCGGGCGACAATGTGAGCCCTCTTGCCACTGGGCCCGCCGGCTGCGTGGCCGTGTCGGTTTCCAACGTAGGCCCACTGAACCATCGGTCGGATTCTTCGTCAGGCTCGACGGTCCAGCGGCGTAGCTCGGTGACGCTGGCTTTAGCGCGGGTGCGTGTGGCCGGCTCGAACGGATAGCGCCAGGCCAGGCGTTGAGCCAGGTGCTCTGCAGCCTGGTGTGAAACCGGCTCCGGCATGCCTGCATCGGATGCTGAGGCCGGCTGGACTTCGCAAGCCAGCTCAGGGTCGGTCTCACGCCACAGCCGCCAGCGCAGCAGGTGGGTTTGGCCATGGGTAGAGCTTTGCCGATCGGTCGGCCGGATGGCTCGTCCTAGCCAAGCCCGCACCCAGTCCAGATAACTTTGGGCCTTGAGCAATTCGGCCTCGGGGATCTGCGCCGGGGCTGCTTGCGGCCAGGGTGTTGGGTTGGCGCGAGCCGAGGCCTGGCCGGTCAGGATCAACCGGTCGCGTGCGCGCGTGCAGGCCACATACAGTAAGCGCAGTTCCTCACTCAGCAGTTCACGACGCTCCCGGCCTCGGGCCAACCAGCAGGGCAGGCTCGGATACCGCGGCCGGTCGTCGGGTGGGCAAACCATCGGGCTGAGCCCATAATCCTCACTCAACAACAAGTCGCTGCGCAATGCGGCCAGGTTGAATCGCTTGCCCAAATCGGCCACCACCACCACCGGGAACTCCAGACCTTTGCTCTTATGGATGCTGGTCAACGTGACGCTATCAGTCCGAGGCGGTGACGCCGGTTCGATGTCCTGTTCGACCTCCTGTTGCGCAGCCAGGAAACTGAGGAACCGGAACAGACCCTGGCGTTGGTACGGATCGTATCGCCGCGCCAAATCGACAAACCGCCGCACATTAGCTACCCGCTCAGCGCCCCGAGGGTCCAAGTGCAGCAGCGCCTCGTAGTGGGTCTCATCTAGCACTGTCTCCAGACAATGCGACAACGAGGTCAGCCGCACCTGCTCACGCCACGCTTCGAATCGGCGCAGGAACCAATCCACCTTCTCCCATGCGCTGGCCTGGGCCTGGGAGGACGCTGAGGCTGTGGCGGGCGGTGGCTTGTGGTGAAACTGCTTCAGAGCGGTCCAGAAACAGCCGTGGGGCTGGTGGGTGCGGACGCAGACCAGTTCGTCCAGGGACATGCCGACCAGCGGCGAGCGTAACACCGCCACTAACGGCACGTCCTGCAATGGATTGTCCAGCACCTGCAGCAAACTGTGCAGGTCCATCACCTCCTGCGCCTCAAGAAAGCCGCCTCGAGCGGCCTGCAGCGGCACACCCGCCCGATGAAACTCTTGCGCGTAAGCCTCGACCTTATCGGCAGGTGCACGCAGCAATACGGCCATGTCACTCCACCGCACCGGTCGAAACTCGCCCAAGGCCGGGTCCCAAACCCGGTAGCCTTCCTGCCGCAGTTGCCGCAACCGCCGCGCCACCAGGCGCGCTTCACGCTCGGTACCCGTCAAGTCAAAGACCGCCTGAGGAGCCGAATCAGGGTCTTGCTCCTGAGCCTCATCGAGTTCCTCAGGTCGAAGCAGCAGATGCAACTCCACGCACGGCTCAGCGCCTGTGCCTGCCGCATCACGGCGCGCCAAAGGCTGGCGGCCCGCCGGATCGCCGAATCGCAGCGCTGCTTCCGGCCCGTAACCCGTCCCGCCCAGGCCCGGCCGCATCAGGGCGCCGAACAGCTCATTGACAAAGTCCAGCAACGCCTCTCGGCTGCGAAAATTCTCTGTCAACGCCACACAGCAGCCGGTGCTGCTGCCGGGCTGCCATTCGGTTTGGTAGCGGCCAATGATGCGCGGGTTAGCCAGCCGAAACCGGTAGATGCTCTGCTTCAGGTCACCTACCAAGAACCGGTTCGACTCGGCCCCCGACCGGCTCAGAGCAGTCAGAATGGCGTCCTGTGCCGGGTTGATGTCTTGGTATTCATCCACAAAGATGTGGTCCAGGCGCTGTTGCCAAAGCCGGGCCAGGCGTGTGGGCTGGCCAGTTTGTGCATCGACCAATAACCGCAGAGCTAGCTGCTCCAGATCGGCAAAATCCACGCCGCCCCACTCGCGTTTGGCTTGGGTGAAAGCCTCGCTGAACTCGCGGGCTAACTGCAGCAGCGTCAGCATGGGCTCGCGCACCCAGTCCCAGTCTTGCTGCAGCGGGTCAATCCCATCAGCCTGATCCAGCAGGCTCTGCCAAAAAGCCACCTCCTCGAACAACCCAGCCATGGGTGCACGCAGCTTGGTCTTAGTGCCTCGGGGCCAAGCCTCGGCCTGATCGACAGCTTCTACGGCATCCAACACCGCCGCAATCGATTCGAGCCGTTCAGACCCCGTGCCCCGGCTCGGGTCGATCCCCCGGCTCAAGATCTCTTTGCACCGATGCGCGCTGGTGTTTTCCTGTGGCTGACTCTGGAGGAACTCGACCCACACCCGGCGCCATTCTTCAAACCCTTCAACCAACCACTGCCGCCACCGGCTGGGGTCAGGGCTTTTGAAGTAGTCCATTTGCCCCTGCCACCACGCGTCAGGATTGGGCTGCGCTTGACTGTAGCGGTGCAGATGCACCAGCCAGTTCCGAATCCGTTCCTCTGACCCGCGGCCATAGCGCCGGATCAGCTCGCGCACCGCCTCGCCCAGAGGCGCGCTTGGCTCGAAGTGCCGGGCCAACACGGTGTCCAACGCCTGGGTGATCAGCGGCTGCGTCTGCGTCGGCTCCAGCACCGTGACCTCCGGGTCGATGCCCAACTCGATCGCGTGCTCGCTGACCAGGCGCAAGCAGAAACTATGCAGCGTGCAAATCAGCGCGCTGTCCAGCAGGGCTACCTGCTGCGCCAGATGCGGCTGATCCGGCTCTGATCGCAGCGCAGCCAGTAACTGGTCCCGGATGCGTTGCCGCATTTCGGCGGCAGCCGCTTCGGTGAACGTGACCAATAACATGCGGTCCAACGACGCGCCTTGCTTGGTCACCAGCCGCAAGGCGCGTTCGACCAGCGTGCGGGTCTTGCCTGTGCCGGCCCCGGCTACGACGAGCACATTGCCGGCGGCTGTGACCGCTTGGTGTTGCGCCTCAGTCAGTGCACTCATAACACCAGCGCCTACGACCGCGCTTGACCCAAGCAGCCCAAGCCAGACTCACGCCCCCGCATCGGGGGACGCAGACCTCAGCCCAGCAGCTCGTCGAGCCTGGGCCTCTTGCAAAGTCGGCAGCTTCACTGTTCTTGGTTTGCCTCGGCATTTGGCTTGGCTTGAGCCGGTTTGCGCAGGACCCGATACGGTTGCACCCAGGGATCAAACCGACATACCGCCCGAAACGCACACTCGTCACACGCGGTCTCGCTGCCCTCGCGGTACGGGGCTGGGGCGACGGTGCCTGCAAAGATCTCGGTGCCGATGCGCTTCAAGTGCGCCTCGACCTGCTGCAGCAGCGCACCAAAAGCCTCCGAATCGAGCGCTTCGCTGTAGCGGTCGAACCGGCCATCCTTCAGCAGACGATACTTGAACTGGTCGCCCTGGCTGGAGGCGGCCCGACTATCGAAGTAGGCTAGCAAGCCCCCATCGAACCGACCGCGGTGTTGGTATGGGGCCAGCTCGATTTTGGGGCCCGGCGCCATGGCCTCGGTCCGCACCCGCACTGGCCGACGACGCCCGCTGAGGTCCACATAAAACGCACCGGCGGGCCGTAGCTTTCCTGCGGACAGCAGCGGCTGCGGATCCGCCAAGTGCTCCAGCGCGCTCAGATACGCCAATAGCTGCAGCTCTAGTCCATGGGCCAGCTTTACCGAGTCCAGCGGCTGCGCCCGCGACTTGTAATCAATCACCACCACCAGCGCTTCCTCGCCTTGGTCCATCCGACACACATCAACCCGGTCAATCCGACCGCGCAACACCAAGGCGTGTTTTGAATCCAAAACCAAACGCCAGCCGGGCAAGCCCGAGCCCGGCCCGAACTCGACCTCGGCTCGCACGGGGTCAAAGCGGTACTGCTCGCGGTTCCATTGCACCCATTGGGCCACAAGCTGTCCAAGCCGATTTAGCAGCAGCTCGGCTCGGAACCTGGCCTGGGCAGTGGCGACGAACAAGCCGTCGCGGTAACTAGGCAACAAGCTCTGGCCCAATTGCCGGACCAGCTCTCGGGCAGCTTGCGGCTCGATATCCCGCCAGTGCCGACCCCCGGCGGTTACCGCCTCGTGAAAAGCGCGCAACACCACATGGGCCAAACTGCCTGTCTCGCGGGCGTCGATGATGAACCTAAGGCGTTCTTCTGCCTGCAGCCCGCGCCGCATGAAAAACTTGAACGGGCACGCGGCAAAGTCTTCCAAGGCAGTCACCGACACCACCAACTCATTCCCATACACCGCTGTCACCGCCTGCGGCGACAGACGGTCTTGCTGAGCCGTGCGCCAAGCTTGTGCACGAGCCAGGGCCGGTCGAAACACCTCCAAGCAAGCCAGGTGATCCCAGCCCGAGCGCGTTCCAGCCTCAGCAGGGCTGGCCTGCGGTTGAGCACCAGTGCGCAGCCGGGCTGAGGCCGAACTGACCGCAGCGGCATGCTGGATCACCGGAATCTGTAGCTCCACCGCATGCTGCGCATCAGCCCAATCGACCGGGCCGTTGAACTCCTCGATCTGAAGTCGGGGAAACAATCGGCGCACGTAGTCAATAAAGACCGACGGATTTAACGCCTGCCCGTTAGCCGCTTGCCGAGCGCAGGTCAACACCACCTGTTCCCGCGCGCGCGTGCAGGCAATGTAACCGTAAAACTGTTCTTGGCCCAAATGCCGTTGCCGATTCGGCCCGAGCTCGCAGCCCAATTGTTCCAGCTTGGCCCGGTCCAGCTCGCTCAATAGACCAGCCGGGGGCGGCGGCGCTGGGAAAACCGTCTCGTTAAGGCCCAACACAAACACCCGTTTCAAGTCCGGGTTGCGTGACCGGTCAATGGCCCCTACCAACACCTGGTCCAAGACCGGCGGAATCACTCCCACCGTCAGCCGCGCCAAGCCCGCCTCCACAATCGGTAGCCAGTCCCGTAACGGCAACGCTACTTCGCCAAAGCCCAACGCCAAGTTCTGGAGCCATTGCTGCAGTTGGGCCCAAGCCGTGGTATGCCAAGCCGCCGGGCTGCGCCAGCCGGCCTCAGGCGCCTCTCTGCGGCTCCAACTTTGGAGCCGTTCCATCACACCCAGCCTACTCCACAAGTGCTCGAGTGCAGCGCTCAGTTGCAAGCCGGTGGGCGCCTGGCCCAAGGCTTGTTCCAGCTCTAAAAACGGTGGCATAAGCCGCTGCCGTAGCTGCTCCAATCGCTCGGTCAGCTCAGCTTGGCCCGGAACTCGCAACGGCTGCCGCCACGCTGCGCCCGCCCAACCACGGGCTAACGCCTCAGTTTCCAATTCGTCAATCTCGGCATCCGTGGCGGGCACCAGCCCCGTCTTCAGCGCGCCGAACCAGTCGGGCTGTTGCCACCCAAACGCTATTGTCCTCAATGCAAATCGGGTAAGTTCTGCCAGCGGGTGATGGGCAATGGACTCGCGCCGATCCAAGAAAAACGGGATTCCATACCGCCCAAATACACGGCGCACCGGGTCGTGATATAGCTCCAGGTTGCGCACCAGCACCGCCACGTATCGGAACCGACCGCCCTGCTCACGCACCCAACGCCAAATCTCGCGTGCGGCGAACACTGCCTCAGCGTACGGGTCCGGACACATCACCACACGCACTGCCCCGGCGCCGTCGTCTTGACCCTCGTAAGGCTTGGGCTCGGTCCAATACCGTTCCAAGTGCTGAAGAGCCGGTGCGGTATTAAACCGGCTCCGATCAGCTCGACGTTCAAGCTGGACGACCTCGATCTGGACACCGGGCAAGGCTTGGATGTCAGCTCGGCACTGGCGATACGTCCGGGCCACTGACGCCCACGGCCAGTGCCAGGGCAACTGCTCCGGCGGCTGGCCCTCCAGGCAAAACGCCAGCGTGGCCTGCCGGCAGCGCCGCACCACAGCCACCAACAGCCGCCGTTCTTGCGGCGTCATTTGCGCAAACCCGTCCAGCCACAATCCCTCCACCCGCAGCTCGGGTTCCACGCTGCGCTGAGCCTGGGGCTCCAGCGCATCCGCCGCCAAACTCAGCAAGCTGTCTGTGTCCTGAAGTCGGTGCCGGTACAGCCAATCGCGGTAGGCCGCCCACACGCAAGCCAAGTCGTGCAGCTTGCTGTGCAGGGGTTCACCTACTTGGGCGCGGGCGATAAGCTGGCGCAGGTGCTCGGGGCTGAGGTGGTGCTGCTGCAACTCGCGCAACAACTGACTTACCTGATGAGCGAACCCGGGCTGACGCGCGCTGGCGCCGAACAGTCTCAGGCGCGGCTGCAGTTGAGCCAAGATAGCCCGGAGCACCATCACCCGGCCTTCTTCGGCTAACAGCGCCGGCACAGCTTGACCACGTTGCGCGAACACCCACGCTGCCAGCCGTTCAAACGACAGAATGTGGAGCCGGGTGTAACCGGGCAGACTGCGCTCCGCCAGTAACTGACGTTCAAGTTGGAATGTGGCCTGTTTGGGCGCCAGCAACACCAGCGGTAAACCCTCGGGTGCCTGTTGCAGCGCGGCTCGAATCTCCGTTAGGCACCGATACGTCTTGCCGCTGCCCGCCGGCCCCAGAATGAACCGGACCAGCACAGCAGCCTCTGCCCCGCAACTGGTCAGGCTCGCAGCGGCTGAGTGTGGGCTTGAGTTCACCACTAGGTTTCAGGTCGGCTGGCGCATACGCGGTTCGCAAGCCCGGCTCAGGCTACTTCATCTGCATGCAGCGCCGATTGAACGCCACCGCATCCGCATACCGCACACCTGTCCCCCCAAAGATGTCCAGGGCCGACCCAATCGTCAGGTCGATCCTGCCCTGGCCCAGCCGGGTTACCTCCTCCAAATCCGCCAGCGACCGTGCGCCACCGGCGTAGGTCGTTGGGATGGGCGTCCAACGGCCCAGCTTCTCCACCAGCTCAGCGTCAATGCCGCGACACAGCCCCTCCACATCCACAGCGTGAATGAGGAACTCGTCGCACCACTGGGCCAGGCGCTCCAATAGCTCAGGCCGGATGGTTTCTTGCGTAAACTTCTGCCACCGGTCCGTCACCACAAAATAATCCGTGCCCCGGCGTCGGCAGCTCAGGTCCAGCACCAGCCGTTGACGGCCCACGGCTTTAACCAGCGCCGCCAACCGGTCCCAATCCACCCGCCCTTCATGAAAAACCCACGAGGTCACAATCACATGCGACGCCCCCGCCTCCAACCATTCCCGCGCATTGTCCAGGTGGATACCGCCGCCAATTTGCAGGCCCCCAGGGTAAGCAGCCAAAGCTGAGCGCGCTGCCGCCTCGTTGCCCGGGCCCAGCATGATGACGTGGCCACCTTTGAGCCCGTCCCGCCGATACAATTCCGCATACCACGCCGCCGGGCGATCCGACACAAAGTGCGTGCGCACTTGGCCCGGATCATCCCCCAGCGTGGCGCCGACGATCTGTTTGACCTTACCTTCGTGCAGATCAATACACGGTCGGAACATAAGCACACACCTTGCGGTGCCGGTCCGTCCGGTCAAGCCCCAGCCCGGCTAGACAGCAGCCGTTCCACCGCCGCCCAAATCCGAGCACTGACCACCTCCACCGGTTGCGTGCCATCAATGACTTGCACGCGCCCAGGCTCAGCAGCCGCAATGGCCCGGTAGCCTTGCTCGACTCGCTGGAAAAATGCACGGTCGGCCTCCTCCATCCGGTCCCAAACCCCGGCGCGGGCCTGGCGCCGCGCCTCGCTCACCTCCAACGGCACCTGCAGCAGCAACGTCAAGTCCGGCCGGGTCTCACCCACCGCAAACCCGATCACCCGCCGCACAAAATCCAAGTCCAACTGCCGACCATACCCCTGATAAGCCACGGTCGAATCATAAAACCGGTCGCACACCACCCACTCGCCCGCAGCCAGTGCAGGCCGGATCACCTCCCGCACTAGCTGCGCACGCGCCGCGCAAATCAACAATAACTCCGCCTCGGCCGTCATCGCCCGATTGGCCGGGCTATGCTGAAGGAGCTGGCGGATCTGCTCGCCGATGGGCGTGCTGCCCGGCTCACGCAGCAGGCGGACCGGCTTGCCGATGGCTTGCAACCGTGCCGCTAGCCGTGCGAGCTGGGTGGACTTGCCACTGCATTCGGTCCCTTCCAGCGTGATGAAGCAGCCTCTCATCTTGGGCGCAGGCCTAACTTGCCATAGGTGCCGGGCTGTGTTCAACCTTTCAGGTGGTTACGAGCCCGCTTGCCTTTGGCGTCGCTGTGTGTGCCCGGGGCCAAAGCTGCGCCTTCGGGTGGTCCGGTCACGGCAGACGGCGAGTCCACCTACCCGCCAAAAGCCTGAACCGAGCTTAAGTTTACCGGCGGACTTTGGCGTCCAGCTCTTCCAGCTTCAGCCGCACGCTGACGATGTAAGGCGGTTGGCCCTTGGTCCAGTGCCCGTAAGTGGTTACCACAAAAGTGCCGTCCGGCAGCACCTCGACGCCCGGATACGCGCAGTCCCAGGCATGATGGTTCTTCATCAAACGCACCCGGTACTGGCCTTCCCGGCCTTGGACGATGTCCTCGTACCGGCCCACCCAAGCCACCCAATCCCCTTTGGTCGGACTTTCCAATGTGGTGTCCCGAAAGCTGATGAACAAGCGACCGTCTGGGGCGTATTTGCCAGTGTGCCGATCACCCGTCAGCGCACCGGGCAACTCGCGCGGCGCAGTCCACGTCTTACCCTCGTCACGCGAGAACATCACATGCGAGTTTTTCACCCGGCGATTCTCGCGCAGCAACACCGCGATCTCACGACCGTCAGGCGACCGCACTAAGCCCGGTTCGCACAGGTGCACCTCGGCGCTGGCAAAGATGGCCTCCGGCTCCGACCATGTCAGACCACCGTCCGTGGACAGGGTCTTGTACAGCGTCATGACCGGCGGCTTTTGCACGGCTGGCTTGGCCCGAAAGAATCGACCGTCATCGTGAAACATGGCCAGGTAATGGCCCGGCCCAGTCCGGATCGGCGCCACGCAGCCCATCACCACAATGCCACCCCAATCCCCCACCGGCCGCAGCTCGGTCCAACTGACCCCATCGTCCTCGCTCACGGACAAACGCGCGGGGTACAGGCCGCTCCAAAGGATCAACCGTTTCCGGCCCGCAGCATCCACCATCCGATGGATGGTGGGCGTCTCCTTTGACGTAGCCCAACTGGCCGGCACGGGCAACCGCTCGCTCCAGGTGCGTCCGCCGTCAGTGCTGCGCTTCAACACCAACGCACCACGCCCATGGCCTTTGGGATACACACACAAAATGGTGCGCCCGTCCTCCAACAACACGGTCGATGGATGACCCAAATACTGGCCCGGCTCACGGTCCACGATCACCTGCCGATTCGTCTCAGCCGCCAGATCAATCAGCGGAATTGAATAGCCCCGCGGCGGCGCCTCAGCCGCTGCCGCCACCCCCAAGCCCAGCAGAACCGCGCCGGCCCACCCGATCGACGCCCCACCACAACAACGCCTCACACTTTGCACCCCGCTAGCCATGCCCTGCTAGAACCTGGCTGGCAACGCTGAACCGCCCTCCGCCTGCCATCCATCCGCAAAAGCTGACCCACCCTTCGGCTCTGACCAACCGAGCCACGCCGCTTGAACTGAGCACCGCGACCTGTAGCGCACCGAGCAGAGTGCGGCAGCGTGGCCTTGGGCCCCGCTATCGATTGGAAGGGCCGACGTGGAAGTCGGCCCTCCAACCCCTAGGAGCCTGTCGGACTTTTTGGAGGGAAGATGGGTGTGAATTGAACAACCGCGGGGCCAGGAGGGTCCGTCAGGCAAGATGGGACACCGCTTCAAAACCATCGACCGCAACACCCCCTTGTTGCTGCCCCCAGACCTGCGCGACTGGGTGGTCCAAGATGACCTAGTCCGCTTCGTTATGCACGCTGCCGAGCGGCTGCCGCTGTCAGCCTTCGCGGTCAACTCCAAGGGCTGTGGGAATGAACAATATCCACCCCCACATGATGTTGGCGTTGCTGATTGACTGCTATGCCAACGGCATTTTCAGCTCCCGCTCCATCGAGC
>Ga0078972_1002813_pt1 | contig 55553 bp, 43 predicted proteins | sample YelNatPaOPGAMG01_FD_67568 | JGI IMG/M metagenome (GOLD analysis project Ga0078972, IMG submission 67568) | Hot spring thermophilic microbial communities from Obsidian Pool, Yellowstone National Park, USA - OP-RAMG-01 (SPADES assembly) (version 2) | ecosystem: Environmental > Aquatic > Thermal... | reverse complement strand
TAGGTCCAGACATCCTTAACATCGGCATCAAGATAGAAGTTGCACGTGATATAAGTATCGAAGAGGCAGATGTAATTGCAGAAAACGTTTCCAAGCGTCTTATGAAAATCGTAAAATGTCGTTCATGCCTTGTGCATGCAGACCCTTACCCATCCAAGAGAAATGCTTGAATGCTTAATTTTCCTTATTTTTTCCTTATTCTATCTAAATGAAAGGACAACCAAGAATTACATTTTTAACTTAAACGTTGATTAAGGAACGATAAAATGGCAACTCTTCGTGATTGGTTGCAGTTATTTCGGACACATACAAGTCCTCTTGAAATTTCAATCGTGGTTATGGGCGCAGTTATAGGTCTTGGCAATTTTTGGAATGAAAACATCTTACTTTGGATAATCGTAGGTTGGCTTTATCACAATGCTGGATACGGTCAGAACTCAGTTGAGGATTTTGCTCTTGGATTTGATAAAGAAGACCCAAATAAAAAACATCATCCTCTCCAAAGAGGTGCAATTTCTATTCGGAATGCAAGGATAGGAGTATACAGTTTGCTTGCTTGCTTTGTAGTATTTTCACTAGCAGTTTCTGGATTTCGCCCAATAAGTATGTTCTTGTTTCTCGAACTGTCAATCGCGGGTTTGCTCTATAACTTCATTGGAAAAAAGATAAAAGCCAAGCCGATACCTATTGCAATTGCTCACACTTCACTTTTGCCTTTTGCATATTTCTCCACAACAAATTCTTTTGAATTTTCGAATACATTCCCTTTTTTTATGAACCTGAGTTCTCAAGTTTTCATTCTTGCAACAATATATGTTTTTATCCAAATAATATATCAGATACTTATTTCAGGCGACCTAAAAGATATAGAGCAAGACGAAGCAAGCATGCTAAAGGAACTTGGGATTTATCTTAAAGGCGAGTATTTAGTTGCAAGCCTGAAAGGACGGGTCCTTGCTAAGAGTTTGAAAATTGCAAACCTTATACCTGCTTTTATAATAGTTTATCTTACACTCAGGGATACAGACTTTATCTCATACATACTAACCTTTTTGCTACTCTCTTTCTTCTCGATAATGATACTCTACGTAGATGAGTTGATGCTTAGACCAAGGAGATGGGACCACGACAAAACAACACGAAACATGGCAATTATGGAAGTATTAACTGTTTTTGCATTAATCGTTTCATTACAAAGATATTTTACATATCTTGGAATTATCGTTTTCATCCTATTCGATATAGTGTATTTTGTATTGGCAAATAGATTCTTATGGAAGACTTCAATTCGGCCTGCTGTTTAATTTTTAACTCGTATGAATGCTACTTGTTTCTACTTGTTTCAAAATTGCCGAAGCGAAACTGGAAACAAATATATAGAACGGTTCAGATACGGGTTTTGGGCTTCCAAGCCAAAACAAGGTAGGATTTGAGTGGCAGCAGAAATAGAATACAGGTATTTTCTTCATACGGACTGTAGCCACTTGACTTTTTCCAACCTTGTAGGAGGAATTTAGATGGTTACAAAGATTCTCAAAGAAAAAAATCTGCATGAATTTATAGAAAAACTAAGTGGGGAATATGACGTCATAGTGCCAGTAAAAGATGGAGAACAAGTAGTATTTAAAAAATACGAAAAAGGAGATGAAGTTGTTCTTGAATATGGAACGACCATGCTTCCGCCAAAGAAGTTCTTACTACCCCAATATGAAACCATGATGAAGTATGGAAAGGATGGTATCAAGCCTGTAAAAGCAACCGAACGCAAACTTGCTTTCTTGGGTTTGCACTCTTGCGACATACATGCTTTTTCCCTCCTTGACCTCGTTGAGAAAGACGAGATGCCTGACCCATACTATTCTGCAAGAAGGGACGGAATGCTTATCGTTGGGATTACTTGCACTATGCCAACAGAATTCTGTTTTTGTGAATCTATGGGCACTGACAAAACAAAAGACTTTGACCTTTGGCTAACACCTGTTGCAAATGGTTTCCTTATAGAAACAGGTTCCAAAACAGGCGAAGCATTAATTGAAAAAAATAGGATGCTAATGCTCGATGCTCTTCCACCTAAGAAAAAAAGCCTCAAACTTGCAAAAAAAGTGAACATTAAAAACTTGGAGAAGATACTCAAAGAAAAGATGGGAGATAAGATTTGGGAAGAGTTAGGAAACAAGTGTTTAAGTTGTGGAGCCTGCACCTTTGTCTGTCCGACATGCTACTGTTATTCTGTTGTTGATAATACAGACCTTACCTTAAAAAACGGCGAGAGAGTAAGATATTGGGACTCATGCCAACTGATAGATTTTGCAAGATGTGCAGGGGGGCATAATTTCAGAGGAACAAGGGCTGCAAGGATGATACAAAGAATGTATCATAAGATGTGTTACTTTACTGAAAAATACAAGATAAGTTTGTGTGTGGGTTGTGGCAGATGCATAAAACATTGCGTTGCAGACATAGACATCGCAGAGGCAATGAATAAAGTGCAGATTACGCAAGTAAAGGAGGTAAACTAAATGGTTGAATCAAAAGAATCAAAGAAAGTTGAAAATATCTATATTCCAAGAGAAACAGAGGTTCTAAGCATAAAGGACCTTTCGGCAAGCAAAGACACGAAGAATTTCGAGTTGAAATTCAAAGATGGCAAACCATTCGATTATAAACCCGGTCAATTTGTTGAGGTATCTCTGTTCGGTTATGGCGAGGCACCGATATCAATTACCTCAAGCCCATACATGAAGAACTTACAGTTGTGTATTAGGAACATGGGAGGAATGACAAACCAAATACACAAATTAAAAGTAGGAGATTCAATGTATATCAGAGGACCTTATGGAAATTCCTTCCCATACAATATTGCAAAAGGAAAAAGAGTTCTTTTCGTAGCAGGCGGGCTTGGGCTCGCTCCCTTGCGTAGTCTTATAAACGAAATGGTTAGAAATAAGAAAGATTTCGAAAAAATTACAATTTTATACGGAGCAAGGACACCAGGCGACTTACTATTTACTGACGAACTTGAGAATTGGAGCAAGGAAGTTGAGGTGCAGATAACTGTAGATAAGGCTTGTGAAGGCTGGGCAGGGAACGTCGGTGTATGTGGCACTCTTTTCAAAAAGACAGAGATAATTCCAGAAAGAACTGTGGCTTATGTATGCGGACCGCCTATAATGATTAAGTTTGCAATAAGAGACATCAAGGGCTTGGGTTTCAGGGATGAAGACATAATAACAACCCTCGAACGAAAGATGCAATGCGGTGTGGGCAAGTGCGGACATTGCAATATTGGACATAAGTATACTTGCGTCGACGGCCCTGTGTTCAGTTATGCGCAAATCAAGGAGTTGCCTGATGCCTTGTAGGAGGTGAAAAAATGTCAAAACCAAAAGTAGGAATTTTCAACTTTACCGGATGTTCAGGATGCCAACTTGAAATTTTGAATCTTGAAGACATATTACTTGATATAGTTGGAGCAGTTGATATCGTAAACTTTCGTACTGCAATGAGGAATAAGGGACCTGGACCATACGATGTTTCATTCGTGGAAGGTTCGATATCCTCAACAGAACATGTAGAGGAATTAAAGAAAATTAGGGAGCAGTCGGGGTTGCTTGTTGCCATAGGGTCGTGTGCTTGTTTCGGAGGCGTGCAAACTATTAGAGACCAAACGCTCGGCTTGGAAGAGGCAAAGAAGAAAATATACGGCGATGTAAAGATGAACTTCGATTATCTCGAACAGAAGCCCTTATCAGAATATGTAAAGGTAGATTTCATGCTACCAGGTTGTCCAATGGTCAAGGAAGAGTTCGTAGAAACAGTAAAATCACTGCTTATGGGCAAACCACTTCGATACAAACCATATCCAGTTTGTGTGGAATGCAGACTAAGAGAAAACCAGTGTTTATTGGAGAAAGGGTATATTTGTCTTGGACCTTTAACGATGGCTGGATGCGGTGCAAAGTGTCCCTCAAACGGCTCGCCTTGCGATGCATGCCGAGGACCAGTAGAAGAATCTGCTATTGCTGCAGAGGCAGAACTACTTAAGAAGAGAGGGATTGAGCCAAAAGAATTAATTCGAAAACTCAGGACCTTTGGTGCTAACATGAAAGCGGAGGTGAAAGCATGAGCGAATGCACTTATAACATTCATCATTTAGCAAGAGTAGAAGGACATGGCACTATATGCGTAGATGTTAAGAATAAGAAACTTGAGAAAGTGGAATTGCAAATCCCCGAAGGAGCAAGAATGTTTGAGGCTTGGTTGCCCGGCAGACCTCACGATGAAATAACACATTTGGTATGTAGAATATGTGCAATATGTTCGGGCGGGCATACGGCTGCTTCCTTAAAAGCACTTGAAGATGCATTAAAAATTACCCCAAGCCCGCAAACAGTATACCTTAGAGACCTTATGACAATGGGCGAGTTTATCCAAAGCCATGCGTTGCATGCTTATATGCTTGCATTGCCTGATTTCTTAGGTTATGATTCCGTGATTTCCATGGCTTCGAAATATCCCGAAGAGGTAAAAGCAACTTTGAAAATTAAAAAAGTAGGTAACGACATAGCAGAAGTAGTTGCAGGCAGAGCAGTTCATCAAATCTCTGCAAAGATAAATGGGTTTTCTAGGTTACCAAAAAAGTCAGAACTCGAGGGCTTGCTTAAACGCTTAAAAGAACTTAGACCTGCTCTTGTAAAAACAGAAGAGATATTTGCAAAATTGAACTATCCTCAATTTGAGAGAAAAACAGAATACATCGCATTGAAAGACAAAAAAGAATATGCTATTTACGACGGTGAAATTGTATCTTCTGAAGGTTGGAAAGAACCTGTTCAAAATTGGGAGAAGGTAATTACAGAAAAGACAGTTCCGCATTCGAATGCAAGACAAGGTTGGCGTAATGGTAAGGGATTCCTTACGGGACCTCTTGCTAGAATCAACTTAAACTTTGACCAACTTTCAGATACCGCAAAGAAGACTGCAAAAGCATCAGGGATTAAGTTTCCGAATTACAATCCGTTCATCTCTAACTATGCAAGAATAATCGAACTTATCCATTGTTTCGATAAGACAATAAAGATGCTTGAAGAACCGAAGATTGCATTAGAGGACACATCATATGAAGTAAAAGCCGGTGAAGGTTGGGGTGCGGTAGAAGTTCCAAGAGGAACATTATATCATTCTTATGCCCTAGATGAGAAAGGCATCTGCACAAAGGCAAATATCATTACACCTACTGCACAAAATCTACGCAATATCGAAGAGGACATGGAAGCATTTGTACCTACCATTCTTGACAGACCCAAGCCTGAAGTGGAACTTCTCCTCGAGATGCTTGTTCGCGCATACGACCCGTGCATAAGTTGTGCGACTCATTTCCTTGAAGTTAGATATATGTAAATCCAGTATCCTTTTTTCTTTATTTTGTTAACATTCTTTTGTGATATACTCAAACCTAATCTACCTGTAATGCAATACATTATTGGCAAACATGTGCAAAATATGCGTTTCTGTAGGTGAAACCAGCTGCGAACATCTGATCGATGATGCAAACGAAGCATTCAGGCTTGGAGCAGACATCGTAGAACTTCGTCTTGACCATATCAAAGATGAGAAACTAACAGAAGAAGTTTTGGATAAGATTCTTTCGAGAATCTATTTCGATAGAAAAAGGATATTGATAACAATAAGACCTGTTGCGCATTCGGGAAAATACGAAGGAAATGAAAATGATAGAAAGAAAGTGTTTGAACATGCGATTGAAAAAGGGGTTGGTTACATAGATATCGAACGAAGAAGCGAAATTCTGTCCTCAATCGTATCTTTGATTAAAAACTCAAAAGAGCCTAAACCAAAGTTAATTGTATCAGAACACGGCTTGGGACTGCCAAAAAAAGATGTTGTCAAAGCAATACTCGACGATGCGTTTGCTAAAGGAGCAGACATAGCAAAAGGAGCCTTCCCGGTTACTACCCTTGAAGAGTTAAGTTCCATATATGATACACTTGATGAAATTTCGAAGATATATGAAGGAAGATATACAGTTATGGGAATGGGACAGATTGGTTCTTCAGTAAGAATAATGGCACCTAGATATAAAATGGCACTTGTATATGCCTGTTTGCCATCCAAGCCACTCGTAGAAGGACAAATTCCAATAACAAAGTTAGAGAGAATATGGAGAATCCTGGGGTTAATTCGTAATGTTCGATAAGTTTAGAAAAAAAATTGGATGGGAAGATAAAAACAAAGAAAACTCAAATACGAAAAGAAATTGTTTGATAGACGAGATGATTGGAAAAAAGTTAGGAAAACTATGTGCCTTGATAGGAAACCCAGTTTCGCACTCTTTGTCGCCTGCCATGCATAATGCAGCATTTGAGTCTCTTGGCTTGGATTATACCTACATTGCATTTGAGATAGATGAGGCTCATCTTCTCGATACCGTAGTTGCATTCAAACAAATTGGGGTTGTGGGATTTAATGTAACTTCTCCGTTCAAGAGTAGTATAATAAGATATCTAGATGGTATGTCTAGCGAAGCAGAGAAAATAGATGCAGTGAATACAGTTGTAAATCAGAATGATAGATTTGTAGGATATAATACAGATGTTTTTGGCGCGATCCGCACATTAGAAAATTCGAAGATAAGAATAAAAGACGAATGTTTTTTAATCATAGGAGGAGGGGGTGCTGCCAAAGCGCTTGCCTATGCGATTTTAAAAGAGAAAGGTAAAGTCATTATTTCAAACAGGACTTACGAGAATGCAAAAAAGATTGCAGATAGATTTGAAAATTATGGCGAGATAGATGCTGTACCCATGGGTAAAGAGTTATACAAATTATTCGATAAGATTAAAGTTGTTGTGAACTGCACCCCTGTCGGTATGGCTCCAAACGAGAACAACATGCCAATCGAGCCTACTCTTATCAGGAAGGATATGGCAATATTCGACCTCGTTTATTCTCCACCCGAAACTATGTTTATGAAAGAGGCAAAAAAAAGAGGCGCAAAGACAATTTCTGGTTTAGATATGCTTGTTTACCAAGGAGCCGCAGCGTTCGAACTCTGGCTTGGACGTAAGGCCCCTGTAGAAACAATGAGAAAAGCAGTTGAAGAAACATTGAACCAAATGCCTGTGTGGAAATATGATAGGTATAGGAAAAGGTGAATGTTTTGGCGCTGGCACTATAGTAAGTGCAGTTGCAACAGGCTTGGGTGCATCCTTTGGCTTGGGTCTTAAGGTTTGTGCAAGGGTTACTCTCACAGAGGATAGAAAATTTGTTCTTAAAAATGAAGATTTGAAAGGAGAAAATCTTCTTGCAGAAATTTCATGTAAAAGGACTTTAGAATTTTTTGGAAAGGATTATGGTGCAATAATAGAAACAGAATCAAACATTCCGATTTCAAAAGGGCTTAAAAGTTCTTCTGCATCTTCAATAGCAGTCATACGAGCAACCGCTAATGCGCTCGGTGTTGAAATGAAAAAAGAAGATGTGCTAAACATATCTTGCGATTGCGCAATTCAATCTGGAGTTTCAATTACAGGTGCGTTCGATGATGCTTCAGCATGTCTTCTTGGCGGCGTCTGCGTTACAGATAATAAAAAAAGAAAAGTGCTTGCATCATATCAGATAGAACCCAAACTCGATGTTGTGATATACCTTCCTCCAAGAACTATAAAAAAGGAAATTGTAAAAAGATATAAAGATAAAATTAGAAAACTTGAACCGATAGTAAACTATGCTCATAAACTTGCACTTAAAGGAGATTATTTTACTGCCATGAATCTGAACGGATTAATTTACTCGAATGCGTTCAACGAATTTAGGTCTGCTGAGATTGCCATGGAAATGCTTAATGCAGGCGCTCTTTCTGCAGGAATGTCAGGGACAGGTCCTTCGGTAGTATCTCTGGTAGCTAAGGATAATACCAAGAAAGTCATCGATGCAGTTAACTCAAATATAAAAGAAGGAGAAAAGATTATTTGCACTCGTGTAAGAAATTTAGAATCATGGTAAATCACGCTAAACACTCTTTCTGATAAATATTCTCGATACCTATATTTAAAAGAAGATTATTTACCACTTGGGGATAGCACTGGATACCATAGATGTTCAAGAAAACATCAAAGAGGTTAAAGAAGAAATCACACTTTTTGGCGAAGGTATAAAGACAAACCTCAAGCGTGCTATTAAATCCGAATATACGCTTCTATCTGTTCTTGCAATTATAGTAGGCGTTCTTTCGGGACTCCTTGCAATTCTTTTCAGAGTGCTAATCTATGAAACTGCACAGTTTTTCTTTGTAGTTCAGGATAATGCGTCCTTTGCAGGTAGGTTGGTCGTAATATTTCCGCCAATATTAGGTGGCTTGGGCATCGGACTATTGCTTCATTTCTCAAAAGGGGAGTCAAGAGGTCATGGAATCTCCGAAGTCATGGAATCTGTAATTGCAAAAAAATCGAACATAAATGCAAAGTCGGCATTTTTAAAATTCGTTTCTGCAGTAATCACGATTGGCTCGGGAGGTTCTGCAGGACGCGAAGGAACCATGGTACACTCAGGTGCTTCCCTAGGTTCTAATATTGCAAACAAGTTGCATTTAGACGAAGAACGTAAACGCATACTCCTTGGATGCGGTGTTGCAGGGGGTATTGCAGGGTCGTTTAACACGCCTATTGCAGGCGTTATTTTTGCAGTCGAATTAATCCTTCTTGAATTCAAAACAAGGTCCTTTATTCCTCTTGTAATCTCGTCTGTATTCGCAACCATTATTTGCAGAACAGTTCCTGCCATGGAGTCTATTACAGATATTCCTCCCTATACACTTGTATCTTGGATAGAACTACCGTTATATGCCGGCTTGGGCATCGCCGCGGGGCTCGTTTCTATTGCATTTACAAAAGTAATGTACTTCTTCGAGGATTTCTTTGATAAAGTTAAGATACCGATATTTACCAAACCAGTAATAGGTGGTATTACAGTAGGTGCCATAGGAGTAGCATTCCCGCACGTTTTAGGTCAAGGCTACGAGACACTTGTGCGGGCTCTCCATGGTGAGATTCATTTTATGGGTAACATTACAGATGTTTATATTCTATTCATACTGTTTCTTATTGTTATGTTATTAAAAATATTTGCAACCTCTATAACCTTAGGTTCTGGCGCCTCTGGAGGCACACTCTTCCCCATGCTTTTTATAGGTTGTATGCTCGGATGCGCATATGGTATTCTTGTACATTCCATTTTTCCTAATGAGACTGCAGAATTTGGTGCTTATGCGTTAGTTGGTATGGCTGCTGTTTTTGCAGGCGCGAGCAGAGCAACACTAACCGCTATGATTCTCCTCTTTGAAATGACTGGAACATATACAATTATCCTCCCTTTGATGCTCGCATGTGTCGTCTCTGATGCTCTCGCATCTTCTGTTATGGGAGATTCTCTCTTCACTTTGAAATTGAAGAAAAGGGGTATTCACGTAATACATGATATGGAACCTGATGTTCTCGAATCTGTTTTGGTAAAGGAGGTAATGGTATTACCCAAAGATATAATAAAACTGCGAAAAAATGACACGAAAGAAACATTCCTTAAGGTAATGGAAGAAAGTGGACATGTTGGTTTTCCAGTAGTCGATGAAAATGATAAATTGTATGGTGTTGTAACCCTTACAGATGTGCGTTTTGCAAGAAGACATGAAAAAATAGGGAAAATATGCACGAAGGAATTAGTAACTGTAAGTCCCGTGGACAATCTAGATACAGTTGCACATAAAATGGCACAATTTGGAATCTCGCATATACCTGTCGTTGGATTGACAGATAAACGGCATCTAGTCGGTTTTATCACGAAAGGCGATATAATATACGCACGAGATAGATTATCAGTCCCGCGAATACGAAAAGAGAAAAAGAGACAAAATGCAAAGATGGGCCGAGGCGGACTTGAACCGCCGACCTCCGCGTTGTAAGCGCGACGTCATAACCCCTAGACCACCGGCCCTTGTTCTTCTGATGGAAATTCAGTAATTTATAACTTTCGTAGAATTGTCTAGGCTTTTACCTCTTTTACGAACTTTCAGAATACTACCTGGGTTATGCCTTTTTGCTGAAAATCACAATCGAAGATATATAGGGGCTGTTTGCAGAATTATTCAAATGTTGGGGGTGTGAAAACGGCTTCTTTAGATGCTCTGTTAAGAGACCTCGAAAAAAAAGGTTACCTTACAGATGCAAGAGTCGAGGATGCATTTATGTGCGTTCCTCTCGAGCATTTTGTGCCTAAAAGATACAAGTCATACATATACCAGGACCTCCCCATTCCCTTTTTCGAAAAAGGGAATATCGTAAAGACGATATCAGCGCCACACGTAATAGTGCAGTTGCTCCAAGCCCTAGAGTTAAAGAGTGGTATGAAAATACTGAAATTAGGCGCAAAATCAGGCTATCTCGCATCACTTCTTGCAGAGATTATAGGCGGGAAAGGTAAGGTTACAATCATAGAAGGAAATACTGAAATATACGAAACGACAAGAGCAAATCTTACAAAAGTGAAATACAAGAATATAGAAATCTACAATCAAAATCCATTGATAGGTCTTGCAGACGAATCACCTTACGACAGGATATTAATTACTGGACAGATTGAAAAAGTGCCAAAAGAACTTGTATATCAATTAAAAGATGATGGTTTTATCCTTGCACCTGTGGGTAATATCGACACTCAAGAACTTACCATATATTCTCGTCTCGGGCTAGATTATCAAGAAACAAAAATTGGACCTGTGGTATTTGGTCCTTTAATATTTCCAAATCCAGAAAATAAGAATAAACTCCTACACGAAGGAGACCCGCTACATCACAAATTCAATCTAGAGCGTAACCTTAAGGCGTACAAACGTGTATTAGAACATGCTTGGAGCGACGGGGGTATTTCAGTTGAAGAGGCTGCCATGTTAGAAAAACTTCGTGAATCTTTGAATATTACCCCTGAACAACACTTCTTTATCGAGAAAGAAGTACGCGATAAGACCATAGAAGATATAGAATCATCATCTACTGTTCTTTTAGAGGCAGTTCGACAAGCAATGATTTCTGGAGATAAGAACAAAACCGCAATTCTCCTTCAAAAAATTATCGAACTAAAGGAAGAATCATTCGAATGCGAATTATGTAAGACATTTGCATACTCTATCCTGGGTCGTGTGGAGCCTGCAATGGAGCATATCGATAAAGCAATTCTTCAAAGAACGCCCGACAAATCAATCCTCGGTTCTTTGCGTATGATTATGGGAATCCTTGTAGTCAGACTTGAGGAGATGGAAGGCAAGAAAGATGCCGGTGGCTTGGAGAAATTTCAACTTTACGAACGAAAACTTCAATTCTATGCGAATTTAGTTCTATCGATTGACCCCACAGATAAGGACGCTGCAAACGTACGCAAGATGCTTAAAAGACCCTAAACTTTTTAATTCATACATTCCTCATTCTACAAGTTATTGCTTTTATAAGTTACAAAGTTCCTCAGCCATTCTTTCTATCACTGCTTTTTTAGAATATTTTTTCATATGTAAATTTGCTCTTTCTTCGAACTTTTTTCTTTCTTCGATCGACCAGGCAAGCACTTGCTCGAGTGCATTCGCGCATCCTTCTACATCATTAATAGAAAAGGTATATCCAAATTCCCCTATCGTAGATGGAATTGCTGATACATTCGTACCTACCACAGGCGTACCACATGACAAAGATTCTATTATAGGAATACAGAAACCCTCATGAATGCTTGCGGTCGCAAAGACATCACATGCGTTGTAGTATTCGCAGAGTTGGTCAGCAGACAACCTGCCTATCAATCGAACAGAATCCTCCAAGCCGATAGTTTTTATTTTATTTTCGATTTCCTTTTTGCAGGCTCCTTCGCCAACGATTATCAACATTGGTTTATCTTGCTTTTTTGCAATACGAGCAAAAGAATCAAGCAAAAAATCGACTCTTTTATGCTTTTCTAACCTACCTACATACAGTATCGCTTTTCTGTCTATATCAAGTTTCGTTTTGCATCCTTTCTTATCGAGAATTCTATATTCTTCTTTTGCATAAAGAGGATGAATACTTGTTTTTTTACCTGCCTCATATTTCTTTGAAACTTCATCGTACATGTATTCTGAATGAACCCAGATATAATCTGCATATCTGACAAGCAACCGAGCATTCAATCGCTCTGCTAATAAACTCAACTTTAAAGTAGGTTTATAAACGAACTTTATCGGCGTAATTCCATGATAATCTACAACAAGTTTACATCTATCCCTCGATTTCATTATGGGCGTAAGGAACTTGAAAAAGTCCGCAGATGCAACATGAACCATAATCACATCGAACTTTTCCCAAAAAGTGGATAAAATCGCTTTTGGCTGACTGTAAACTTCGCAAATTTCTAAATTATCTCTTTCCGGAAACTCTTTTTTATTACAGATGATTACAACCTTATTCCCTCTATCAACAAGCGCATTGGCAAGAGAATACACGTATTCTCCCACGGCATCGGCACGGGGGAGCACAGTTGTTACAAATAGAAAACGCATAATATCACTATTCTTTTATCTCATGGATGACTGTTTTAAGTCCTTTACTCATTTGAACACTAACCGAGGAATAACTTTGCACATTAATATCTGTTGTTTATTTTGAAAATGTATGTGCAGAAACCTTTGATTGAGGCATGATTGAGGTTAAGTATAAATGATTATTCTCTGATTATGTGTTAAGAAAGTTAGAAATTTGCCAATCATCCTAAAAATTAGGTGGTCTTATGGATTTAAAATTTGTTGGTAGAAAAGAGGAACTCGATACTATTAGAGAAAATTTAAAATCCGCATCAGAAGGAAAAGGGGGACTTGTAGTAATCCAAAGCGAGGCAGGGCTTGGAAAAACTGCATTCATGGATGCTGTATCTTCGATAGCCTCAGAACTCAACATGGAAGTATTTCGAGGAACTTGCCAAAAAGACGCAAATTTTCATCCAATAATTGATGCATTTGAATCAAGTGGGGGCATAGTACATGTTTTTATCTTCTACAAAGATGGAAGGTTAATTTCTTGCAATATGAATGAACATTTCAGAGAAGGTGTAACCTCTCTCGAAGAAATAACAGACGAAGTAAAAAATGCAGTAAAAGCCAACGTGGAGGATAAGGAAATATTAGGGCTTGGTTTTCCGATGAGAATTATTATAGAAAGAGGCGATTTCTTAACCTTGGGGGTTACATTTACCGGTCCTACGATGCAAGTTAGAGGAATAAGGAAGAGAATACAGAAAGTTCTTTTTGAACTCGAAGAAGAATGTCAAGATGTTCTGCAAAATTGGGATGGAAATATGCGAAAAATAATATCTGTGGTACAAAAAACCAACGTACTCGTAACCCAACAAATATCTATAAAAGATATACTTGAGCAGAAAGATGCGCAATCAAAGTACGATGCTATATTCAAACTTATCATTACAGAAAGCCGAGATGAGCCTTTTTTGTTAATTATCGACGATTTTCAAAATGCAGATTCTGGAACTATAGGGCTTATTACCTACCTATCTCAAAAAGTTGCATATTGCAAAATGCTCATCATTCTTGCAATAAGAACCCCTGCGCCAGATGAGGTTAACGCCTTGCTTGCAAGAATTGCAAAAGAAAAAGGTGTGCTAATTATAGAACTGAAAAGATTTACAATTAACGAAGTAAAAGATTGGCTTGATCTAAATTATCCAAATACTTTTCCGAATGAATTCGCCCATGAACTTTTTTCAGAATCTGATGGGAATCCATACATCATGCGAGAAATAATGAAATCTCTATCGGTAAGCAAGAAAATCGTCAAGAAGGGACCTAAATGGACACTTGCATCCGAATTTCGTTTATCCGAAAATCTTCCAAAAATCGTGAAAGATTTATTAGAAAGCAAGTTAAAAGGATTAACAGAACACGAAGAAAAAGTACTTTTTTATGCCTCTGTGATTGCTTCAGAGCCTGCTCATACCTTTGATTTTGCAGTCCTTACAGCAACTCTAAACATAGACGAATATAAACTCCTTGATATTGTTGATGGTTTAGCATCAAAAAGACTAATCTCTGAAATCGGTGAAGGAATTTACAAATTTGAATCTGAAGCAATTCGTTCTTTACTTTACAATCGTGCCACTGAGAGCAAAAGAAAATCTATGCATAGAGAGATTGCTGAAGCAATCGAAAAGACGTTCGCTGAAAAGGCAGAATTTAGATTGGCATTCCATTATTCTGAAGGAGAAGTCCCAATGAAAGCACTTTCGTTTAACATGCTTGCAGGCAAATACGCTTTGGAAAAATTCGACTATCTTTCTGCGCTCATTTGTTACGAAAGGGCTTACAAATTTATTTCAAATCTAGACGAATCACAAAAAGGTGCACGTGTGCAAATCTACTCCAGGCTTGGAGAGATTTATGCTGCTTTAGGCTACTATGACAATTCCATAGAATATCTTAACAAAGCGCTTGGAATGTCGTGGGAGAATGCAGATGAAAAAGAGATGGGAAGAATATATTGGAGCCTTGCCGAAGGGCTTCGCGAAAGGGGCGAATACGAGAACGCAATCGAAAATTATGAACGTTCTTGCAAGATTGCAAACAAATTCTCAGATATACGAAACTTGGCAAGAGGGTATCTAGGCTTGGCTAATTCTCATGTTGCTCTTGGGAATTACAGGGAAGCCTCCGAATACGTGATTAAGAGTATAAACGAAGCAAGAAAGATTTCGGATTCTGAAACGATTGGTAAAGCAGATATCTGTCTTGGAATAATGTATTTTATGTCAGGAGACAAAGACAAAGGCGGGTATCATTTTGATAAAGGTATTGGTATGCTCGAGCAAGTAGGCGACCAATTCGAAGTGGCAAGAGCAAATTATGAACTTGGACTTGCATACAAAGCAATTAACGACTATGTTACTTCAAGGAATCTTTTAATGAAATCTGCAGAAGATTTCGAAAGATTAAGACTAAATCATAGAGCAGAGATTGCAAGAAACGCAATAGAATAATTTAAAAGTAATTTTAAAAAATTTAAAAAATAATTTAAAAAAATTTGAAAAAGGTAATATCATAATTAATTACACACCAACAATAAGGTCGTTTCTCAATATTGGCTTGGACATTTCCTTTTGTATTACCCTTGCAAGCCTTTGGATGCCTTCTACTATCTCATCATTATCAGGTGCCGTAAAGTTTAGCCTTAATGTGTTCTCTTGTCCGTCTTGCAAATAAAACACATGACCTGGCATGTAAGCAACTTTTTCTCGCATAGCAATCTGCAACATTTCAAGGGTGTTTGCAGGCTTGGGGATAGACACCCAACAGAAGATACTACCCATAACTCTGTTCCATGTTACACCTTCAGGGAAATATTGATCCATAGCTTTTATCAAAATATCTCTTTTATTCTTGTAAACTTTTCTCGCATGTTCTATTTGTTTGTCAAGATATCCTTTGCGAATCATACGCAGAACGATTTCTTGGTTAAACGCAGATGTGCAAAGGTCTGAGGATTGTTTCGTGATTGCAAGTTTTTTTATCACATCAGGATGTGCAATTGTCCAAGAGAGCCTGAAACCAGGCGCAAGGATTTTTGAGAAAGAGCCTATGCAGATACATCTCCCTTCTTTATCATATGCTTTTATTGGTTTTATAGGTTCTCCATCGTATCTAAGTTTTGAATAGGTATCATCTTCTACAATTAGGAAATTGAATTCATGCGCCAAGTCAATAAGTTTTTTTCTCCTTCTTTCAGACATGGAAACTCCAGTTGGATTCTGGAAGGTAGGAATTACAAATATAAACTTCGGAAGTTCTTTTTTGGAAGTTATAGATTTAAGATATTCTTCAAGGAACTCAACCTGCAAGCCGCCTTGGTCTATTGGTATTCCATCGATATTTGCCTGAAATGCATGGAACGCTTCTAACCTTGCAGAATAGGTAGGATTCTCAACAAGAACCTTATCATGTGGATTTAAGAATGCTTTTGAGATTAAGTCAAGAGATTGCTGAAGACCCGAAGTTATTATGACCATGTTCACATCTGCATCGATTCCGTCCTTCTTTGAAATCTTTAGCACTTCTTCTCTTAGAGCATTTACACCCTCGGTAGTACCATATTGAAGCACAATTTCAGGACATTCCTCGAGCATTTCAAGTGCAATTTCTTCTGTCTCTTTGTATGGAAAAGTTGATTGATTCGGTAATCCAGTCATGAACGAAATCACATTAGGATGGTAGGTAAGTTTTAGAAGTTCACGAATTTCCGATGGTCTCGCCCATCTGCATCTTTCTGAAAAGAAGTTGAGAGCCTTCAATTTCATCAGACCATCCCCTTGGTTCCCAAGCCGTTACCCCATAGATTATGCTCTCTTTTGAATTCAATTTCGCGCTTTATGGTAATTCCAAGCCTTCTAATACCCTCATCGATTTGTTGCTCAGTTGCAAAAGAAAAATTCAACCTCATGCAGTTGAGTCCTCCTCCATCTACATAAAATGAAGAACCTGTAACATACGCAACTCTATCTTTTATTGCTTCACGGAACATCTCCTTAGTATTAACGATTGGAGGACAAGTAACCCATAGGAATAATCCACCTTGTGGTCTAGTCCATTTTACCTCTTCAGGGAAATATTTTTCAAGTGCTTTTAACATGGCATCTTTCTTTACTTTGTAAAGAGATTTTATCTTTTCAATGTGAGGCTCCATATACCCTCTTGCTACATACTCATATGCTATGTATTGCCCAAATGGACTTGTGCATAGGTCGGTTGATTGCTTTACTATAGTTAATTTTCTGTGCAAATCTTCAGATGCAACAATCCAAGCCACACGCAATCCAGGTGCAAGGATTTTGGAAAAGGTCCCCATGTACATTACTCTGCCTTCGTCATCAAATGCTTTTATTGGTTTTATTGGTTCCCCATCGTATCTTAATTTGCTATACGGGTCATCTTCAAGTATAAGAAAATCATATTCGCTTGCTAAGTCAATCAATTCCTTTCTTCTTTTTTCAGGCATTGTAACTCCTGCAGGGTTATGGAATGTAGGGATGGTGTAGAGAAATTTTATTTTCTTTCCTGCTTTTCTTAATGCTTCTAACTTCTCTTTTAATAACTCCATTTGCAACCCATCGTCATCAAGTTTTACTGTATGGATGCTTGCCTGAAAGGCTATGAATGCATTCACGCCTCCTAAATAAGTAGGCGAACCTACAATTATGTTATCAAAAGGGTCTATGAAAACTTTTGCAACAAGGTCCAGTCCCTGCTGCGAACCCGAAGTTACTAGAACTTGGGACTCATCGCACTCAACCCCATCCTTTTTCATAAGTTGAGCAATCGTTTCACGAAATTCATTTACCCCTTCGGTAGCGCCATATTGTAGCGCTCTTTCGCCCCTTGTTTTCAATACATCTTTTACGATTTCCGCAACCTCTTTTTTTGGGAATGACAAGGGAGAAGGTAAACCGCCTGCAAAAGAAATTATGTCTGGCTGGTTTGTCAATTTAAGAAGTTCTCTAATCTCAGACGCTTTCATTGCTTTTGCTCTGTCTGAAAATAGAGCCTCGAAATCAATCGCATGCTCGCCAACTCCCCCAATTCCCAAACCTCCAAGTGCGCTTACCACCTTTTCTACCTTATCCTCCAATTAACTCCCCCAATCCCGAAACGGTTTGTTGGTAAATAAGTGTTCTGGCATGGTCGGTTACCTGCCAAGAAATATCTCATTTCAGTTTCTTAGCCACCTGTTGCTCCTTCAATTGCTCCTTGTGCAGCACCTATCGCCGCTCCAGCTGCAATACTTCCCGAAGTTGCAGATTCTTTTACAGCATTAATACTTTGCTTTGCTTCTTTTGTTCCACTTACAAAAGAGTAGTAAACAAGACCACCTGCAATTAAGGTAAGAATTAGAAATAGAGTAAACATGAAAAGAAGTCCGAGCGTCTCGCCAAATATAGAATTGGCTATCTTGTTTAAGAACAAAACAATGAAGACATACGCAGTTATCGCAAAAGTCAAAAGGACTCCAACAGACACAATTGCAACTATAAAATCCCTTGTTGCTTTTTGACTCGATGATTTGAGCGTTTCACGTGATATTTCTGCGTTTTCCTTTCTTTTTTCTACCCCTTTCCCTTCGAACGAACGCAAAATACTCGATGCAAAAGATGCAAGAGCCACCCCCAAGCCATGAACTACTGATTCGTCCCCCTCTATAACCACTCTTCTTTTCTTTCCCTCTATCGAGATAATCTTCTTTGTATTACTCTTTTTCTTTTCAACCATGCTTATTTCATAATACTTTTCGAAAGATTAACAAAAAATCTTATCTGATATAATCTGAGAATTAATCGAAATTTTTACGAGTTTCCATAGATAGAAAGATTAGAAAGTAAGCAATACTTTGAGTTTTCCTCTTGCATAATCGAATGCCTCTTTTGCCTGCTCGATTGGAAATTTCTTTTCGATTAAGGAAAGTGTATCGAGTCGTTTCTGAGCAAGTATGCGTAAGGCAGGCTCGAAAGGACCACACCTTGAACCTACAATTGTTATTTCGTTAACTACAACTTTTGAAGTATCAAGCGTTCCCAAGCCGTAAAATGTGCTTTTTACTACAACCGTTCCTCTTGAACGAACGAGTGAAAGCGCATCATTTATACCTGATTTGCTACCCGTACATTCAATTACTATATCGACTTTCTCATTCATTTGACCTGGCAGATAGGTCTCTACACCAAATTCCTCAACAATTAGGAATCTATCTTCATGCTTACCTATTAATGAAGTTTTATGCCCTAAATCAGCCATAAGTTGCGCCATTAAAAGACCTACTTTTCCATCGCCTATAATCGCAACAGAATTAGAAGGTGAGATTTTTAATTGTTCAAGGACTTCTAGGCAAGCAGCCAAAGGCTCGGTAAACACTGCCTCCTCATCAGGAACTTCATCAGGGACTACATGAAGATTAGAAACAGGCAATGTAAGATAATCAGCAAAAGCACCGTCTTTCTGAGAGATTCCAAGCACTTTTCTTGATGGACAATGTTTAGGCATATTTCTGCAAGTTTCGCATACCCTACAAGGTATATTTATCTCACCTACAACTCTCTTTCCAATAAAATCATTCTCCTTTTTATTCGAGGAATTAACTCCTATAACTGTGCCTACAAACTCATGTCCAAGCACGCCTGAAAAACCCATGTATCCTTTGGTAAGTTCAAGGTCTGTGTTGCATATCCCTGCAAGTGAGACTTTTACAAGCGCCTCACCAGCGCTTGGTTCGGGTAGTGGATATTCGGTTGTAAATGCAATTTCATTATTCTTTAAAACAACAGCACGCATATATCTTAATTGTCCTACTACCCGATAACATTTACCCACTATAAACGCATGCATAGCCTAGGAAAAGAATGATTATATAGGAAAAATACATTCAGACAGCATTGGAGATAGTCTAAGTTTGGAATAGGTTGATATGATGTCATCGAACATAGTTAAGGTAATTAGACCCACAAAAGGTATGTTCGACCTTGACCTTGGGGAGATTTGGGCATATAGAGAACTTTTGTATTTTCTTGCATGGAAGCAGGTTAAAATAAGGTATAAGCAGACTGCGATGGGTGCGGCTTGGGCAATCATACAACCACTTGCAACTATGCTCATTTTCACATTTGTGTTTGGAGATATCGCAGGAATGCCTTCAGATGGCGTGCCATATCCTATATTCTCATATACAGGCTTGATACTCTGGACCTATTTTTCAGCCTCTTTATCTGGTGCGTCTATGAGTCTTGTTTCGAATGCAAATTTGCTTTCTAAGATATATTTTCCAAGGATTCTCTTGCCTTTATCTTCGGTTGTCGTTGGATTACTTGATTATGCAATTGCGAGCGTAATACTCGTGGGATTAATGATATATTACGGTATCATGCCATCTTTCCTGATTCTGCTCTCACCGATACCTTTGGTTTTAGCAGGCGTGCTATCTTCCGGGCTTGGGTTCTGGTTATCTGCAGTATCTGTAAAATACCGAGACGTTCAGTATGCAGTTCCATTCTTTATCCAACTTCTGCTTTTTATCTCGCCTATAATATATCCCGTTACAGTAGGCGGCGGGAAGTATGCATGGTTGCTTAACCTAAATCCTCTTACTGGTATCATGACTATGCAACGGGCAGTAATACTAGGAAACACACCAATCGATTGGGTTTCTGTTGGTATTGCGTCTTTGTTAACGGTTGTGATATTTCTTGGTGGCTTGGTATATTTCAAAAACTACGAAAGGGAATTTGCGGACGTGATTTGATGAAGGAGCCTATCATCGAAGTCAAGAACCTTTCGAAAAGATATTATCTCGGCTTGGACAGACGTTACAAAAGATTTACAGAGAATTTTACGAATGCGATTCTTCATCCGATACAAACAATAAAGAAAGTAAGAATGCCAAAAGAGGAGTTCTGGGCTTTGAAGGATGTTTCTTTCACAATAAACGAAGGAGAAGTTGTAGGGATTATCGGAAGGAACGGTGCAGGAAAATCGACTTTACTTAAAATTTTATCACAAATTACATATCCCACAAAAGGAGAAGTTGTGCTAAGAGGAAGAGTAGGCAGTTTGCTCGAAGTAGGAACTGGTTTTCACCCTGAACTTACAGGTAGAGAGAACATATACATGAATGGCGCGATTTTAGGTATGAGAAAAAGAGAGATTGATGCAAAGTTCGACGAAATCGTTAAGTTTGCAGAGATTGAAAAATTCCTAGATACACCTGTAAAAAGATATTCTTCTGGAATGTATGTTAGGCTTGCTTTCGCAGTTGCTGCGCATTTAGAGCCTGAGATACTTTTAGTCGATGAGGTGCTTGCCGTAGGCGATGCTCAGTTCCAGAAAAAATGCCTTGGTAAGATGAAGGATGTATCAGAAGGCGGAAGAACTGTGCTGTTTGTAAGCCATAATATGACTGCAATTCGAACATTATGCTCAAGGGCAATATTGCTTAAGCAAGGATGTGTTAAGGCTGATGACAAAGCAAATACTGTAGTGTCTAAGTATATAGGTGAGATTAAAGAAAGTATTTTAACTCGTGAATGGGTAAATGAAAAAGAATCCCCCCAAAATGGCACCGCAATGTTAAGAAAAGTATCTGTATGTGACGACGCGGGGAATCCGATAGAAGAAATTACCACTGACACATCTTTTAATATAGAGATAGAATACAAAGTAAAATATGATGGCGCTAGTGTGGGTTTAACTGTGATATTTTACGATAACGAAAATAATTGCATTTTTGGAAGTATAAATAATCATGAACCTAATTGGTATGGTAAACCCATGCCTGCAGGCGTGTATAAAAGCATATGTAAAGTCCCTGCGCACTTTTTCAACAACGGTTGGTTCAATGTAAGTATCAATCTCTTTGGAAAATCCTTCTCAGATGCTAAGATGGTCCATGAAGTTTTAAAGTTGGAAATATTAGATGGAAGTTTCGTGCGTAAAGATTACTTTGGCGGTTATGATGGCGTAGTTCGACCTTTATTTGAATGGAAGACTAACAAAATGGAAGAGGTTTTACATGAAGTTAAAAAATAAATTAATCATCTTGCCCTACAGATATATCAAAAAAAAAGTGATAGATTTCCGTCGTGAAAGAGCAAGACCCATTCTTAATGATGGAGAAAGATACGACCCAAATATAGGGAGAAAGATAGATTGGACTGACAAATGCCATATTGCAAGATACGCCTTTGCTCAAAATCACATTTCTAAAGATGATTCAGTATTAGATATTGCATGTGGGACAGGGTATGGAACTTATGAACTTTCAAAAAGATGTAAGGAGATTGTAGGAATAGATATTTCAGATGATGCAATCAATTATGCAAAAAAACATTACAAAAGTAAAAACATCACATTCATAGTATCTGACCTGATGAAAAATGATATTATAAAGGACATCGTGGTTTCATTCGAAACTATAGAGCATGTGAAAGTAGAAAAATTAGAAGATGTTTTAATAAAATTGTCTTCTTTTTGCAAGAAAAAGCTTATTGGGAGCGTGCCATACAAGGAAAAATCAGGAAACAATCCACATCATTTCTTTTTTAATTTAGATGAGAAAGATATCAAACCTATCGAGAGATATGGAGAAATAAAGTTCTTTTATCAGAATAAGGAAGGCGATATTTTCGAAAAAGTCGAGGAAAATAAAATTCAGAATTTAATCTTCATTCTTGAGAAAAGGAGAGAATTAAAATAAACGCTGGTGAACGATGATATGGAAGAACTACAAAATAAAATTGGTTTTCTGTCGCATATACTTCCTCCCTCACCTACAGGACAATCTATAATGATATACAGAATTTTAAGTGGGATTTCGCATGAAAAGTATTGCCTTCTTTCAAAGGAAAACTATAACACTCCTAATCGAAAAGAATGTATTTCAAACCAACCCTTACCTGCAAGATATTATTTTCTTGAACCCTCTAAGTATAAAATAAGGTTACCACACATTCTAAAACTCCATGTTCTCGAATTTATTATTAATAGCAAGTTAACGATATACACTCGAGCAAAACAAATAGAGCAAATAATTAATTCAGAGAAATGTAAAAGTATAGTTGCGTGCACAGGTGATTTTTGCGACCTTCCATCTGCGTACTATGCCTGTAAGCGTGCAAAAGTGAATTTTGTTCCCTATATTTTCGATGATTACGTATATCAATGGAGAGGATTTCAGAGAAAAATTGCAAAGTATATAGAAAGAAAAATTTTTAAAGAAGCTGCAGCGTTCATAGTAACAAACGAATTTATTAAAGAAGAATATAAACAAAGGTATGGAAAAGAGGGGCGTATAATTCGTAATCCTGCTCTAGATTTCTATGATGAAAAATTGCAAAAAAAGAAAAAGGAAGATGGAAGGGCAAAAAAAATAGTGTTTACAGGAGCAATATACGATGCTCATTACGACGCATTTCAAGCATTTCTAAAATCAATACAAAAATTAAATGGCACGCTTGAATTGCACGTGTATACTTCGACGCCCAAAAATGTTTTAGAAGAAAAAGGACTAATGGGAAATTACTTCTTTAGACATGAACATGTACCTCAATCAGAAATAGCAAAAGTTCTTAACGATGCAGATTTTCTTTATTTACCCCTGGCATTCGAATCAAAGATTAAAGAAGTAATTAAAACATCATCGCCTGGTAAAATGGGCGAATATATGTTTGTGTCCAAGCCGATAATAGTTCATGCCCCTATAGATTCATTTATTAGCTGGTATTTCGATAAAAACAATTGTGGTATTGTGATAAACAATAAAGATACAGATGAAATTTCAAAAACCCTTTCGTATTATATGGAGAATGAAAGCAGTTGTAAAGAGATAGGTATGTGCGCTAGAGAATGTGCAAAGCGAGATTTTAGTATTGAAGTTTCACGTGCAAAATTTATCGAATTGCTAAACAGTTTATAGTATAGGAGGAAGCCAGTAATGGTAAAGAAGCCATGTATTCTAATCGTTGGAATGTCAAATAGCATCCATGTAGCAAGATGGATAAATATGATTTTGGACAATGATTGGGATATCCATCTTTTTCCTTGTGAAGATAATGGCACTCTACATCCTGAGATAAAAGGAATAACAGTACACCATTCTTTTTACAGCCTTAAAAAAAATAATGTAAACTCTTCAAAATTCGAAGGAATATGTATACCTGGTAAATCAGAGCTTGCTGAACTTATCGCAGGAGGATGTAGATTTTCAACAAAACAAATTAAAAAGAACTGGCTCCGCGACCGTTTAGTGAATGTGATAAAAGATATCAAGCCTGATATTATTCACTCAATGGAATTTCAAAAAGCCTGTTATTTGACTCTTGAGGCAAAGAAGGTTATGAAAGACTTTCCATATTGGATAGCAACAAATTGGGGAAGTGATATCTATTTATTCAGCAGACTAAAGCAACACGAGGAAAAAATTCGTGAAGTCCTTTTAAATTGTGATTTTTACACTTGCGAGTGTCATCGTGATTTAGTTCTTGCAAGGCGGCTTGGGTATAAAGGGAATTCGCCCCCTATAATTCCAAATGCTGGAGGAATTAAACTAGAAGAGATTAAACCTTTGCGGGATCAGCGCAAACCCTCAGAAAGATACACAATAATGGTAAAAGGCTACCAAGGAGTATTTGGTAGAGCGCTTACTGCTCTTCGTGCAATTGAAAGATGTGCAGATTTACTAAAAGAATATGAAATAATAGTGTATAGTGCAGATTGGTCGCCAGAAGTCGTAATTTATGCAGAGTTGATAGCACAATCAACAGGGTTAAGAATTAAAATAATCCCCTCTACAACAACATGGAAAGGGATTCTAAGACTGCATGGAAATGCGAGAACCTCAATCGGGTTAAGCATAAGCGATGGATTATGTACCTCCTTTTTAGAGGCAATAGCAATGGGCTCTTTCCCAATACAATCATATACAGCGTGTGTAGACGAATGGATCAAAAATGGAGAAACTGGAATTATCGTGCATCCTGAGGAACCAAGAGAAGTTGAGGATGCGATTCGTCGAGCGCTACAAGACGACATACTAGTCGACCAAGCCGCTGAGAGTAATTGGAACACAGTCGTGGAGAAGTTAGATTATTACAAAATAAAGACGATTGTAAAGGATATGTATGAAAAAATTCTTAACCGAAAAAATTAATTGAACTTTTTCATTAGTTTTCTTACTTTGTACTTAATAAAACTCCAACTAAACGCTCTGAACCTCCAATTCCAAATTCTTGCGTATAGAAGATAAAACCTGTCTTTTAGCGTCAACTTCTTTGCATATGCCATTTTTCTTGCTTTTGCATATGCGCGATAGCACATGCGTTGTTTAAATCCGAGAGTTGCTCTTCCAATAGATTCGAATGAGAATTTTGGGTTTTTTTCGTCGTATAAATCAAGAGCCCGGTAATGCAACTCTTCTGCTTCTTCTTTGAACCTTGAAGACATTGTTTTACAGCCTTGTTCTTCGTGCAATCTTGATTTAAGTAGGTAATCTTGCATGAGGTAAAAATCATATTCTTTGTTTAATCTAAGCCACATATCATAATCTTGAGAAGTGCGGAGTTTCTCGTCGAAATAGCCCACTTTTTCAAATGCCTTTTTTGGAATTAAAGTAGTGCATCCATTTGTAACGAAATCAGGTCTTGATAGGAGATGTTCGTAAAACCTATTAGGATGGCTTGGGGGATTTGTTAGACGTCCAATTTCTTTCGAATTTTCGTTGATGATAATGTAATTGCTGTATAGGATAATTCTTTCTACCTTCTCCAAGCCGTAATCGTTGAGTAATTTATTTAGATATTTAACTTGGGCTTCAAGTTTGTTTGGCATATAAACGTCGTCGTGGCTCAACCAGGATATATACTCACCTTTTGCTTCCTTAATCCCAAGGTTAAGAGCAGTGGATACGCCACCATTCTCTTTTGAGAAATATCTAATTTTATCGCCGTATTTTTTTGCAACAGCCTCTGTTTTTCCATCGTCTTTAGACCCATCGTTCACAACTATAACTTCGAAATTTTTGTAAGTCTGAGCAAGCGCACTATCTATTGCTTCTGAAAGATACTTCGAACCATTGTAAACAGGTATAATTATCGATATGAAAGGCTTGAAGTTTAAATCGTCATTCTCCATTTATGTTATCTCCAATACTATACTTTACTTTAACTACCCTATCTATTCTATCTATCTCTCCTGTCTATTACTATCTATCTCCATTTGTATCCTAAGACGATTTTTATAACTGTGCTACTTACATCGTTGACAAGATATTCTGGTGGTGGATTCCAATTCTTGATACCATCCATTACTACTTCAACACATCTTAGTATAGATTCAGGCTCTGCACCGCTTAAAATGTTGCTTCCTGATTCTATGGTCTCGGGTCGCTCGGTCGTGTCTCTTAAAGTAACGTTAGGCACTCGGAATATACAACATTCTTCCTGCACGGTTCCTGAATCTGTAAGAACACAAGCAGCATTCTTTTCGAGTTTTACAAAATCGAACAGACCTAATGGCTCAACTGCTTTTACGCCATCTTTCAAACTCTTATTTAGTTCCTTTAATCTATTCCTTGTTCTTGGATGTACGCTCCAAATTATTGGGAATTTGTATTTACTATTCAATTCATTCATTGCATCGATAAATTTTGCTAACCTTTCGGGGATATCTACATTTTCTGCACGATGTAGAGTTGCGAGAAAGTATTTATTCTTGTCCAAGCCGAAACTTTTCATTATATTGCTCTTCTCAATCTTTTCTTTATAATACTCAAGCACTTCGTAGATAGGATTCCCAGTTACATAAATTCGTTCGCCTGGAATACCTTCTTGAATGAGATTTTTCCTGCTTCTCTCAGTATATGGCATGAGAATATCGCTTGAATGGTCGATTATCCTCCGGTTCACTTCCTCAGGTACTCTATCGTCGTAACATCTGTTCCCGGCTTCCATGTGATATACGGGGATTCCAAGCCGTTTAGCCATTATTGCAGCCAAACTACTATTTGTATCCCCAAGAACAAGGAACCTATCAGGTTTCTCGGATTTCATCACGCGTTCGCTTTCTGATAGAATTTTTCCTATCTGTTCTCCAAAACTCCCTTTTGCTCCAAGATAATAATCGGGCGCACGCACGCCTAATTCCTGGAAGAAAATATCGTTCAAATTTGTATCGTAATTCTGACCCGTATGCACGATCACTTGTTTGCAATGTTTGTCAAGTTTCTCGATGACCCTGCACAACCTGATTATCTCAGGTCTTGTCCCTAGTATAGTCATTACTTTCATTTTATCTCATCCACAAATTTATATTTTGCAAGTTCTTCAATCATCTGGGGAACCGTAGGAGGTTCAGTGTAACCTGCAGCGTGCCAAATCTCCTTATTCAATTTTTCGTTAATAGTTGATAATGTTCTGTCTATCACAGTAGGTGCGTTCACGCGATTTATCGTAATGTCTTTTCTGTTATATTCCTTGGCAAAGCATTCGAGCATGTCCGCCTTTGAGATTGTTCCCGTGGGTATGATATGTTGAAGGTGCCCAAGTGAAATCCCTTTTTCTATGATACCCATACAAATCTTTGCAAAATGTAAAGTAGTAACTCCGTTCCACTGGTGATTTATGAAACCATTTACTTTTGCATTTTTCGGTTGGCGAATAAACCATTCGAGCAAAAAAGCATACCCTTTTCTTTCAGGTCCGATAATCGAACATCTTAGATGATGCACATTCGGTAAATAGGCTTCGCCAAGACTTTTGGTCTTTCCATATACATCGTAAGCATCGTGCTTGTCATTTTCAGTATATCTCCCTTTCGCGCCCGAAAAAACGCAATCTGTTGCTATTTGCAATATTTGCGCATTCTGAGCATTAACTGCCCTTCCAAGCCTATGCGGAAACAACGAATTTACCTTAAGCGCCCTTTCTGTTTCGTCTGGATTATCATCGTGGATATACGGCTTGGTAATCCCAATCGCATTTATCACGTAATCCACATCGCCGATTTTGTTTCCGATATCCTTAACATCTGCATTCTCAACATCCATCACACGCCAATCTACATTCGGATAGTTCTTTTTATGTTCTTGGATATAATTCTCATTTCGCACAGTTGCGACAATTTCGTGTTTCTTACTCTTCGAAAACACATCTAAAACCATCGAGCCTAACATACCCGAAGCGCCTATTATTGCAATCTTTTTTGCCATATTCTCCCTCTTTCCTTCTTCTTTTTTTCTTCCCATTTCCTCGTTTTTAATACATTATTTTGATATACTATCATTCATCCAATATACTTTCACTACTCAATATCCTATCTAATAATCATCCATCATCCAATCAACAATCCCTTGCTATCTTTCTACAACATTCCAAATATCCCAGTATCGAGAATCATATCTTATATCGTCTCTCTTTGCCTCTTCAATAGTCCCTGATGAGAAAAAGATTAGTTTTGCATTCTCTGTAAGGGACATAAAACCGTTCGCATACCCTGGTGGAATATATAGAACTGCAGGTTTCTTCGCAGAAAGAACATATCTATGCACTTGCAAATTCTTAGATGGTTTTTCCCAGTTATCAATCTCTACCGCGCCGACTAGCGCAGAACCTTCCACTGCAAATACACATTTCGATTCGTTTTTATGACCATGCCAAGCCCTAACAAAACCCTGTTTATGGTTTGATACCATATAAAATCGTTTCACGCCTGCAAAATTAAAATCGTTTACAAACGAAACTTCGCCTCTGTCATCTATAGAAATCCCGCCTTCGATTAACTTGGGCATATTTTTTTCGTTCATTTTTTCACCTCTGTTTTTCACCTCTGTTTCGATTCAGGTATACACAATTTATGCGTATTAAACATCGAAAGATATGCCTGATTTGTATATCTTGGATTATCAACATCTTTTAATCTGTGTGTATCTAAAAGGTATTTTATTTCTTCGATTCCTTCATCAATCGAATGCGTAGGCTTAAACCCAAGTATTTTCTGTGCTTTCTCGCTACTCACCCTGTAATTTCTTAAATCTTGGAATTTCATGGGCGTTGTTTCTATTATAAGGTCAGGGAAATGGTTACGAACTTGATATGCAAGGTCTATAATCCTTACATTCTGTCTATGTAGATTGAATATCCCTGTATGTGAGGTAGTTAAACTTTCTACTGCCATTTTGGCTGCATCACGCACATGAAGCAAAGGTCTAAACTGGTCTCCACCAAATACAGTTATCTTTCCATGTTTATGTGCACGCACCGTTAAGGTATTTACCACAAGATCAAGCCTAATCCTAGAAAATAGGTCTCCAACACCGAATAGAGTTCCAAGCCTGAATATTATTGCATTCTTGTTTGCAAGATATTTCTCTGCCTCTAATTTAGTAGATGCATAAACAGAAAGTGGGTTTAATGGCGAATTCTCATCAAGTACACCATCTTGCGCACCGTATACAGAACAAGTTGACATGAAAATAATCCTTCCATCGAAATTATCTGCGAGGAACTTTACTGATTCTTGGTTTATTGCAACAGTAACTTCTGGGTTTAGCGCACATGCACCGTCTCCCACAAGAGCTGCAAGCCAGATTACTGCATCTGCCCATTTTAACTGTGGAAGAAGTTTTTCTCTTTCCCTGACATCACCATATACAAAATCTACTTCTTTCCTGTAACTTTCTTCATAGAGCAATGCATCATATACTCTCATATCATAATTCCCTTTTGCTAATATGTCAGTTACCGCGCCACCTACATATCCTGCGCCGCCAACGACTAATACGCGCATTTTTTTGACGCTCCTTCTTATCGATTTTTCTGTTACCTGCATTTTTTATAGAATATTTAATAGTAGTGTTAAATCTGAATGCATAATTAACCCAATTTAAAAAAGCGTATAAAATCATACTCTTTCCTTATTTATTTTTTTGGTTACTTCTTAAGTTATTTCTTAAGACTATGTCTCATTGCTTCCACGGTTTCTTCAATCCCTTTTTCTATCGTGTAATCAGGGACATATCCAAGCATTTTTTTTGCTTTGCTTAAGTCTGCCAAAGAATGTAATATATCTCCTTTACGCACAGGTAAATATTCGATTTTACAATCTTTGCCTGTCTTCTCAATTATTAATTTCGCAAGTTCATTTAGCGTTATTGCTCTCCCTGATGCTATGTTAATTACTTCTCCATTTGCTTTATCAGAAATAGCAGCCAAAAGGTTTGCTTTTACCACGTCTTTTACATACGAAAAGTCGCGCGTCTGTGTTCCATCACCAAATATTGTCAAGGGTTTGTTTGAGAACGCATATGAAATAAATTTTGGAATAACAGCAGCATATTGAGAATTTGGGTCTTGCCTAGGACCGTAGACATTGAAATACCTAAGAGAAACATTGGGTAGCCCATATGCAGTCCAAAATACTTTGCAATAATATTCGCTTGCAAGTTTGGTAACTGCATAAGGTGATAATGGCATAGGAAGCATTGTTTCTACCTTAGGTAATGTAGGAGTATCTCCATATACCGATGATGAGGATGCAAAAACCAATCTTTTTACATTCGCATCTTTTGCAGCAACCAAAACCTTAAGTGTGCCATTGAGATTGTGTGTATTCGAAGTTAAAGGTTCTGCGATGCTCCGTGGGACTGAAGGAACCGCGGCTTGGTGAAATACATAATCCACATCTCTGAGTGCTTTTTTTAGTACTTTATCATCGAGGATATCTCCTTTGATAAATTTAACGTCCAAGTTTGAAAGGTTTTCCTTTTTTCCAGTCGATAAGTTATCTAACACAATTACCTCATTCCTCTTTGAAAGTACCTCTGCAAGGTTTGAACCTATAAAACCTGCTCCACCAGTTATGCATACTCTCTTGTTTTGTATGAGTTTATGTAGTTCCATCAATTGTCCCTACCTGCACCAATACCTTGATATATAAATCCTGCATTCTTTACTTTTGGTATATCGTAAATTCTCCTTCCGTCGATAAGTACAGGATTATCGTTCATTAATTTTTTTGCTTTAGATAGGTCAAGTTGTCTGAATTCATTATGTCCAACCATCACTACAAGCGCATCTGCATCTTTAATTGCTTCATAAACATCAGAATAGTGATTTCTTTGTTCAATGCCAAATTCAACTTCTGCTACCTTTTTACTTACATATTTGTCAACTGAGACAATTTTTGCATCCATTCGTTTTAATTCCTCTATTATTTTTATTGATGGTGATTTTCGTGTGTCTCCAATGTTTTCCTTATATGAAAGTCCCAATACCACAACTTTAGAATCATTCACAGGTTTTTTTGCTTTGTTTAAGCCTGTTACTAGCAGTTCGAATACATGATGAGGCATACCATCATTAATCTTTCTTCCTGCGGTGATTATCTGTGCATGATATCCATGTTTTTCTGCAGTCTTAACGAGATAGTAAGGGTCTTTTGGCAAACAATGTCCTCCCACCCCTGCCCCTGGGTAATATTTGTTAAAATTCCATTTTGTTTCTGCTGCTTTGAGAACTTCCATTACATCGAGCCCAAGCTGCTCTAATATTAACGCAAATTCATTCATGAGCGCTATATTAAGGTCTCTTTGTGTATTTTCAATTATCTTGGCAGCCTCAGCGGTCCGTATATTTGATACTGCAACAACTCCTTCCGAAGTTATTTTGTTATAAAGATATTCGACAACTTTTCTACTTCGTTCGTTTATTCCAGAAACAATTCGTTTTGTTTTATCAATTGTATGTTCAGGGTCGCCTGGATTGTAACGTTCAGGACAGTATGCAAGGTCAAAATCGATTCCTGCTTTGAGACCACTTTTTTCCAAAATTGGTTTTAGCACACCTTCAGTAACGCCAGGATAAACTGTAGATTCTAGCACCACTAGCTTTCCTTTGGATAAGCCTTGTGCGATATCTTCCCCTGCTCGCTCTATATATGACAGATCAGGCTCATCGCCATCTTTAGTTGGTGTGGGAACAACAATGAGTATAACATCAGATTCTTTCGTTGCCCATGTTGTATCCAGGGTTGCAATTAGTTTCTTTTTGTTTACAACTCTTGCAAGTCTTTCATCTAAATCAAGGTCTTTTAATGGACTTTCGCCTCTATTTACCATTTCCACGACTTCTTTGCGCAAATCTGTGCCTATTACATAATACCCAACTTCTGCAAAAAGGACTGCCGTAGGTAGACCAACGTACCCAAGCCCAACGACGCTGATTTTAAGTTTATCAAGTTCACTAACCAAATTTGATATATCCTTTTTATCCTTACTCATACTATCATCTCATTCTGGAATCGTATACCCATCAATGAAATAAGATGCTTTATATTTTTTTACTAATAAACGGCATGTAGAGCACGAAAATTATTTCGCAAGAATTTGTTATTCATTGAACCACATTCAGCCCTGCCAACACAGGTTCCACTTTTTTCTCTCTTACTTTCTTTATTTCACTTTCTTCTATACTTCTTTTCTCCGAGAGAAAGTAATTTCGGGATACTACAAATTCAAAGTTCTGCAAAATTCGCAAATCCTTGCATTGCTATCTATTATTCCACCACAGTTTTTACATTTTTTTCTGTTCGTGCTCCATTTTTTTACATCTTCCCAGGGTTTATTCTCATCTCTGTGTGCATCTTTACCATATAGGAGATCAAAATCAAGAAATACCTTAACATCATCGAATAGCATCTTTGTATTTGGCGAAAATAGATATACTTGTGAATTTGGATAATTCGAAACTAAGGAATTTTCGAGGAATTGAACTGCTTTGTCTTCATCATAATAGGTATCGAGAATTAGTTTCTTTGCTGTAAGAGGAAACCCAGCCAGATTCTCCTTAGTAAAGACGCTACTATATTTCTCTTTGCAGAATGGGTCTATGACTACAGCAACTGCATTTGGTTCAAGTGAAAATATAGTGTTAAAGGTCGATAAATCCTGTGAAGAAAGGAATACTGATAAATGAGGATGAGTATGTATCCAGCCTACAATCTTCCTTGCACGAAATCTTGGATATTTTTGAAGAGTATCGCTAAGGGCGTTTTTCAACCTTATCAGGTCCCTACCATCAAATTCACAATAAGAGCCATATTGTAGCATTTGGGGTGGAAAGAAACACAATATTACATACACTGTATCTGATTCTTGCCAACCTAAAAGAGCCCCGCCCCATTCGATACCCTCAAACTGCGCTGCAAACCTAACTATATTCTTCAATACATTCTCATCTATAACGCACTTCTCAATCATATATACCCTCTACCTTTTTGCCTCGAAGAATTTACCACAATATTCGCATCTAATAAATCTAAAAGTAGTATATCCAATATTATCGTTTATACCTACTAGCCCGTTACATTTCGGACATCTGTATCTATTTTTTTTGAGATAAGTTAAGGTGCCCGTATCGATTTTATCCTCTTTAATCGTTATTCTCCCATCTTTTTTATCCGAAGAAAGATTGCAACCTTTATTTTCTGTTTTATTCATAATGTGTGCATTCATCCTATTTGTTTTATTCCCTTCGTCTTTTTTAGATTTCGAACTGTCGTAGTTTCCTTTGAAATAATCGGGCATTATTTTTGTTAAAGATGTCATGCCGGTATGTTTTTCATATGCAGGCATGGAGATGTTAAGAGTACTATTATATGAAGGAGCCAAAGTCGAACTTGAAGAAATACTCTCTTTCTCATATGCAGGTCTGGAGAGATTTAGTGCAGAACTGAAGCCTGTTAGATAAGATGGTTGAGTAGATGGAACCTTCATTTTTGGGGTGATAACCGAAGTAGAAAATGATAGGTGTGGGATTTTTTTATCTTCCGTTTTTTCTTCGACTATATCTTTATTTTCATCGATGTCTTTCATAACTTCTACTTGCGGTTCTAATTCTTCGTTTTCTTCTTCTATATCTTCAGGGTGATGGAGAATGCTTTCTTTTTTACCGTCGTGTATTTTTACTTTTTCTGCGGTAAGCATTATTGATTTTTCTTTTCTGTTGGTTTGGGCGTTTGTTATTTCGTATTGTTTTTGATAGTTTTGTGATGATGATGTAGATTTTATTGGTTGGCTTGGGGAATAGTAGTTTGGATTATAGTTGGGATTATAGTTTGGATTAGAATTTGCATAGTAACTTGGATTATAATAGTTGCTTGAGTAACTGGTATTTTTATTAGATATTGCAGTGCTGATTGCACTTAGTGCAATCCCAAGAACGATGAGGAAACCTATACCTACCGCGAGAGAACATAGAATAGTTCCCATATATATATTTGTGGAGTTTGCAGCGCCGCAAAGTAGTGCCGTTATTATGAAAAATAATATTACAAAAACTAAGTTTTGGATTGTGTCTTTTTTATCTTTATCTACAGGTTGAGCATTTTGCATAACTGAAATTTGAATAAAATGTCTTAGGAGCATATCTATTCATGTGTTATACATCCTATAATAAAATAATTTTCTATATCATCTATAGCGTGTGCTGTCCTGAAATTAGTTCCTCTCGAAAAATCGAGGTCATCTTGATAACACCTCTTGTGCATCCTTTTTAGAGATAGTAAGAAATTGTGGAGCTTATTTTTCGATGAGTTGAATGTGTTGGTTGATGAATTTAGTTTTCTTAGATAGGTGCATTTTTCTCACGAAACCTTGGAATGGTGTTTCACAATCGTCGATATTAAGCCTCCAATGGGGGCGTTTGAAATTTCTCTATAACTTTCTTTATTTCACTTTCTTCTATCCTTCTTTTCTTCCTCCCTCCCTCTCTTGGATACGGATATTCCCCTCTCTCTACCTACCTCCTATACAATTCTCTCGCCCATCTCGCCTTTATTCTTTGGCTCTTCGCTATCTTCCTCACTGATTCTTCTCCCTTCTCCATCTCTCTTATGCTCCACCTTACTTTTTTCTTGCTTCGTTTCCTCATTGTCTCTGGAGAACTTTTACTTTTCTCCGAGAGGAAGTAATTTCGGGATACTACAGTGTTAGAGACTTTCCATACTCTTATATCTTAAAATTACTCCCTTTCCTGAGAAAGTGGATACTAAACAAGAGAAAGATAAGTATGGGGGTTCGTAAGAAAGATGAAGAGAACGGGAAATAATCCAGTGAAAAAGATAGCGTGGAGTCAAAGGAATATGGTAAGATGCGCACAAGAGGGATTATCTATATTTCATCGTGTTATATAGAGGAACTAATTTCATGAGAGCCACCGATGTAGAGCGTCCCGAAAAAACTTTTTAGCAAAATATATAATTTTATCATAGTATTAGTATTGTTGGGGGGAAGAAGTAATCTGTAATATCTGGAAAAATATCGATTAAAGGAGTTCCTACTTACATCTTTTATCAATTAATATTCAACTCGTTGTGTGGCTTCTTGAAGGTCTTTTAGGTTGTTGGCTTGGAGGACGTACTGTATAGCATGAAAATTATTTCGCAAGATTTTGCTATTTATTAAACCACCACGCAAAGATACCACGCAAGTTAGCATGATTGCTCTTTCTGAATACTGCATCTTTGTATTCGCTGGTATCCACGTTTTGTTTTTTTGCAGAATATATGAGAAGATGCGTGTGTGCTCGTAAGCATACAAAATGATTTAATATATATGATTTCAATATTCATACATGCGTAGTTTGTATATGCACAAATTTATTGCTTATCTTTCGTTAGTTTTCTTTCTTGCTCTTTTGTTTGTTCCAATACATTCTGAAGTCGATTCAGAAACCACGAATTTGGGAATGAATTTAGAAAAGAGAAAAGAGAGATATCCCGAAAGGTTCTCTATAGAGCCTGGGAGCGATTTTGTGTTATACTACGCTTCTAGCACGAATTCGATATCATCGAATCATAAAGAAGAAGAGATTTATCTCTCAGATGTAGAGAACCAGGCGCTTGGGCGTTCGCCTGTTTGGTTCCGTGAAAATCTTACAAGAAAGTTTCTTGAACTAAACGAAAAGGAGATTGATTTAGGGACGAACGCAAAGATGACCTTATGCGATCTTGATTTTGACTTTGATTTTGATATGTTATCATGCAATTCTACTGGATACATATTTTACCACGAGAACATAGGTTACTCTAACGAGAAAAAATTTAATCGTTCCGAGATGTTAAGTTCTTTGAACGAGAAATTCCAAGCCTTATCTGCGAGTGATATAGGAGATGCATCGCCTGTTTTCCATGATTACGATAACGATGGAGATTATGATTTAGTCATAGGAACAAGAGTCGGAAAATTGTATCTATTCCGGAATTATTCTACCTCATGGTCAAATCCGGAAGAGATATTAAGTTTCAACTTGGGAATCGAGCCTGTTTTTGTTGATTTGGATAACGATAAAGATTACGACCTGGTGGTTGGCACTTCGGAAGGCACGCTTGCTTACTTTGAGAACACAGGTAACGGGACAGCGCCTGCTTGGACAAGAAGATATCTTGCATTTGCAGGAATCGATGTAGGCGAATATGCGCATCCTGCCTTTTGCGATATTGATGATGATGGAGATTACGACTTAACAATCGGCAACTCGCTTGGAAAACTTGTTTTTTATAGGAACCAAGGAGACAAATATACACCAAATTGGGTAGTTGAACCTGGCTTTTATACAGAAATTGCATTATCTGGAAGAGCAACACCGTGTTTTGCAGATATCGATAACGATAGTTGCCTTGACCTCTTTGTTGGAACCTCAGATGGCAGGATTGCATACTTCCGGAACCTTGGAAATGCGCATGATGCAAAATGGAGTTATTATACGTTGTACGGCATGGTCCCTTCGAATTATTACTATCCTGCAACTATATACCTTAAAGAACAGGATTACGAACTTGGAGATGTATATGCATCTTTGATAATCTCTGCAGAGAGTAAAATTGTTGACGAACTCTCTTTTTCGATTGCAAACACGCCTGTAGAATCGCTTAGAGATGCACAACCTGAAGTATTTTTAGATAATGCAAGATACCTATACCTTAACGACGAGCATATAAAATATGCAAATATCGTAGAAAAAGGCAATTACTCGAACGGTTCTTTTTGTTCGACAGTAGTTTATTATGTTCAGAACGGCACGGAGATTGAAGAGATTGAACTTCCGCCTGAGATATATTACTGGTTTATAGTGATGCCTAAGATTACAGATGAAATGCCGAATTATATAGACCCAGAGAGCGGCAATCCGCTTGCTAAAGAACTTGGTGGAAAGTTCTGGCGTGATTATCTTTTTAATCACAACGATACGGAATATCCGCCTGACCCTGCAAAAGACGAAAACGAAGATGGAATTCCAGATGTATGCTATCCAAAAGAATTTCCGCCACCTTTACTTAGAGAAAAGATTGAAAACATAACTATTCTTTACGATGGTATTCCATACAACGCCCCTCAAGGGATTGATAATACAGGGAGGAACAACACGCGTCCTTTCGGATATAAACTTCATGCAATCGAAATAGTATCTAACTGGGTTGAAAAAACATTACCGATAAACCAAGCCGAATCAGGCGATGACGAACGACCTATCCAACCTGTGCGAATCGCAAGACATCACAATGGAAATTGTGGCGAGTTGCAAGACCTTTCGGTCGCTGCAGCACGGACCTGCCTAATTCCCGCAAGAGGTGTATGTCTTATCGGAGAAGACCATGTCTGGAACGAGTTTTACGATAGAGGCTGGCATCAGTGGGATAATTACTGGAGCGACAGCGGGAGCGTCATTGATAATTTCGGCAATTACTGGTATAATTGGGGAAAAAGAGGGGGTTCGGGAATATTCGCAACAAATGGGGATGGGTTCTCATATCAAGTTACTGAAAATTACATACCAAAGGATTCACAATCCATAATAAAATTCCATGTAACTGATTCTGCGGGGAATGCAGTCGATGGAGCAAGAGTATATGCATATTCTCACTGGCTAATGGAACATTCAGTCAACTTGCCTGGTATTGGCTTGGTTACCATCCCCATGCCTGCAATTTGGAACTTTACAGATGAAAATGGAAACTGTACATTCGTCCTTTCTGCAAACAACTTTACATTCTATATTTTATCTAGAGCAGGCAATTACGAGTTAGAAAAAACATATGTGGGCGAAGGGCAGGTCCTATACTTTGAAATAAGATTGCAGGGTATAATTTCCACTTTGAGAAATAACGGAATAAATGAGAACATCACCACTTCCATCTCTTCGAAAAAATCATTATTTGTCAGATTGACTTTAATACAATCCTGCCAGTATCCGCAAAATCCCATAGATGGAAGTACGCATCCTTACGTTACCTCAGGCTTGGGCAGCATATACATAATGAACCTATCAAACTATGTGAAATACAAAAAGGGGATTCAGTTCTGTTACTTAAGAAAATATACATTCGATACATTCTCGAAAACAAAAGTAGAGTTTGTCTTGAATTCCACTTTAGGAGACGACCTTGCGATTGTTATCTCGAATAGGCATACTATTGAAAGCCATGCAACCGTCCGATTAGCCGTTTGTGAACTTGTGGACTATCCTTACATAAACCTTACTCTCTCGAAAAATAGAGTTTTTCATAACGAAAGCATATACATAATCGGCTATTTCCATTCAGGCTTGGACTACGAGACAGGCTTGGGTAATGATTCAGGCTTAGATTGTGGCTTCTACGAAAATATAGAAGTTGAAATCTCTATAAAGAATGGAACATTTTTACAAAATTTAAGAGTGGTATGCCAAGACGGAAAATGGAATCTGACCTTTTATATAGATGAGAAATTTATCGGAAGGTATGTTGTTACTGCATCAGTCTCAACTCCAATATGCTACTTACAAAATTCCACGGAATTTTTTGTTGAAAAAATGGATTTGCAAACGCCTTTTCTCAACATCTCAAACCCTCTTGAGGGTTCCATATTATACACAGAGTCAAATGTAGTCATTTCCGGCTTGGTTTACGACGATGTTGGAATCGCAAGTATGTTTATATTTATTCAATCGCAAGATGGATATTCGGTTACTCAAAATATTACTTACCGTATAATCGGTAATACATGGAGATATTCATGGAGCACACTGGGAGCCAAGCCAACGAGTTACTACATCTTTACCGAAGTATTCGATTTTTCAGGCAAAAAAGCAGTCGCATCCATAAATGTAACTTTGATAAAAAAAGACCTCGAGTTACCAAATGTTTCAATATTCACACCAAAAGATGGAGATTACTTAATGGCAGGCTCAAAGGTATACATAAATGGGAGCGTCCAAGATGATACTGGGATATCTTCGCTCTGGCTTATATTCGATTCTCAAGAATGGATAAACATAACTTCCTATCTAACCGATGGAAAATGGAGTTTTTCATTTTCGATACCTTCTTGGATGTCAGGTAGCCAAAAAATCGAAGTAAAAGCCTTTGACTTATCAGGCAAATCAGGGATTTGTTCCATATTTGTTTACATAGACTACAACGATACCAAGCCACCAACCATTTCTATAATTTCGCCTGAAAATGGTTCTAAAATAGTTTCGGGCTCAAGCATAGGAATAAAAGGATATGCATACGACGACCACGAAATATATATCTTAGAACTTGCAGCAGGAAATAGAATGTATAAAGAAATAGATACTGACAAAAATGGAAATTGGTCATACCAATGGAACACAATCGGTTTCCTACCTGGCATATTCGAGATTTGGTTAAGGGCATTAGACAAAAAGGGTAACTATGCATTCGTAGAAACGCTCGTGCAAATCATATCTAAAGATGCATCACAAGAAAATGCCATTCTGATTCCAAAAATCGAATTATATCTAATCTTAATGGTATATGCTTTTGCGCTAACATGTTATCTTTTCTTACAAAAAAGAAAGAAGAAAATATCACAAGGAAAGAAAAGGTAGATTTCGAAAATCGTACTGTAGAGCATACATAGTTGCTGATGTGCCCCTGCATGGATTGAGCACAGCCTTTTGGGCAAAGCTGTTCAAAATTTCACATAGAAGGGTCCAGCAAGTTGTGCAATACACACGCAAGGAAGGATGCGTTCCGATACTACAAAAAGGAGGAAGGCATCCATATGCGCAAAATCCTAAAGATATCCGGAAAATAGTAGTGAAGACTACAAAAAGGTTGATGCATGTTCCGGATGAGAACGTGGCAAAAGAAGAGGCATATAAAAGAGTAAGAAAGAAACCCTGGGTAAAATACGAGTGAATGCACTCATCGAGTGCTCTGCATATTGACTGGTATTACAATAGTCATGGGCAGTGGGTATGTATTGTAAAAGATGAAGCAAGCAGAATGATATTAGCACTTGGTGAATATACTTCAAGGAGCACTGAGGCAGTAATTGGTTTGTTAGATGAAGTGATAAAGAAAAGTGATAAAGAAGTATGAACATATACGGACACCAGAAACCGAAATCGTTGATCATGGTGCTGAGTTTTACGGAGTAAAACGAGATAAAAATGGAAATACAGCGCATAGATTTGAGAAATACTGCAAAGAGAATGGTATCCAGATTATATATTGGAGATATGCGCATCCACAAACGAAAGAAAAACTGGAGAGATTGTTCAGAGAATATGAAAGAGGAAGATGGGAAATTGAAACATTGGAAGAATTTGTACATTGACATTACACTGGTATAAATGTAACAGACCTCACTTGAGTTTAGATATAGATAATCTCGAGACGTCTGAAAAATCGTTCTAGGATAAACTCACAGACATCATTATTGGCAACGCCACGAGGATGGTTGAGCAATTCCTTTGTGATTCTCAGTAGGGGGTGAGATGACTAAGGGAAACGATTACGGGATACTACACCTAGTGCACCCTATGTAGATTTCTATGAATAATACTTTGAATGAAATTAAAAGATGAGCACTCAAGTAGATGCTAGTATGCAAGCACGTTCCTTTTTAACACCAAACATGGAAAACTCAATTTATAATGCTGGATACTGGAATAATCGATTTAACATGAATTTTATTTACTGTTTAATGTAGGAATCTTTATTAATTAGGATATCTTTATACCAATTAATATTGGTTAATTTGCAGTGCAGTAATCATAAGGAGGTATGGGAATGACAGATAATGATAAAAGAATCGAAGCCCAAAGCATGACTGCGGTACCCCCATCCTCAAAGATGGAACGTGGCGAAACAAGACAATACCCAAGCCATGGACTTCCACCAGGATATAATGAGGATAAAATCATGCTTATGACGAGGGATCCATATTGGGTTCATGCATATTGGGAAATCACTGAAAATAGAAAAAAGAACCTGATGAAAGAATATTCGAATGATTTATTCGAAAAAGGGAGGATGGTGCTCAGAGTTTACGATGTTACGGGTGTGGATTTCAACGGTTCAAATGCAAGGTCTTACTACGATATAGATATAAATGAAAGTGCAAGGAATTGGTACATAAATGTAAGCCAGCCGAATAGAGACTACATAGTAGAAATTGGAGTTATCGACAAAAATGGGAATTATATAATGATTGTAAGGTCGAACAAAGTTAAGGTGCCAAGAGATTCTGTCTCAGATGTGATAGATGAGAGATGGATGATGGTAGATGAGATGTACGAGAAGTTATTCAGACTTTCAGGAGGACATCTTATAGGCTTGGGGTCCGAAGAGATAATGAAAATGATTTCACAGCGGATTTCAGGCGAACTTTCAAGTGGTGGAGTATCCTCATTCTCAGGTTCGGGTGCGTTGCCAATAAAAGCAGAAAAACCAAGAAAATTCTGGCTTGTTGCAGATACAGAACTTATAGTTTATGGCGCCACCGAACCTGACGCAAAACTGTCCGTCCAAGGAAAGACAATCCCACTCGATAAAGACGGCACTTTCAGTTTAAGATTTGCACTACCTGATGGGGACCATTTCATACCTATAAAGGCAAGTTCTTTTGACGGCTTGGAAGAACGTGAGATAAAAATAACTGTGAAACGTAAGAAGGATTAATTCTGTTTCATTTTGGAAAGTGGTCGACATGCAAAAGGGTTATTTAGCATTCGTGCTACATGCACATTTACCCTACGTAAGGCATCCAGAATATGAAGATTTTTTAGAAGAAGATTGGCTATACGAAGCCATAACTGAAACTTACATTCCATTAATCAATGTATATGATAATCTTGTAAAAGATGGAATAGATTTTAGAATAACCATGTCAGTAACGCCGCCGTTAATGAGCATGCTTTCAGACCCTCTACTGATAGAGAGGTACATGAAGTATCTTGATAATCTGACAGATTTAGCGAGAAAGGAATTGATAAGGACGGCTTGGCTGCCTGAGTTTAATACTGTTGCACAGATGTATCTTGACAAGTTCAATTTAGCCCGCGAGATTTTTGTGAATAGATATGGAAAGAATCTTGTGAACGCATTTAGGAGACTGCAAGATTTAGGTAAATTAGAGATAATAACATGTGGGGCTACACATGGTTATTTGCCTTTAATGGAAGTTTACAGAGAGGCAGTTAGAGCACAAGTTAAAGTTGCAGTGCAATCTTACGAGAAGTATATGGGTAGGAAGCCAAGAGGGATTTGGCTTGCGGAATGTGGATATAATCCTGGAGACGATGAGATTTTAAAAGAGAATGGAATAAGGTATTTCTTTACAGATGCGCATGGTATATTGTTTGGTTCTCCGAGGCCAAAATACGGAGTATTTGCACCTGTATATTGTCCATCAGGAGTTGCGGCATTCGGAAGAGACCTTGAATCCTCAAAACAGGTTTGGAGTGCAGAAGAAGGATATCCTGGAGATTACAACTACAGAGAATTTTACAGGGATGTAGGCTATGACCTTGAATATAATTACATAAAACCGCATCTTCACAAAGATGGAGTAAGAAGGAATATAGGGATAAAGTATTACAGAATAACAGGTCGGACAGCAGATAAGCAGCCGTACAATCCAAAAGTTGCGCTTGAAGTTGCGGCGACGCATGCAGGTAATTTCATGTTCAACAGAGAGAAGCAAATAGAATATCTATACGATTATCTTAAGAAGAAGCCAATCATAGTTGCGCCATACGATGCAGAACTATATGGACATTGGTGGTACGAAGGACCAGATTGGTTAAACTTTGTAATTAGAAAAATATCATGCGACATTGATACCATAAAACTCACAACACCCTCAGAATATCTTGCAGAGAATCCGACCTTGCAGGTAATCCAGCCCTCGATGTCTTCTTGGGGATATAAAGGGTATTCGGAGGTTTGGCTGAACGGTTCGAATGATTGGATATACAGGCATTTGCACAAATGTGCAGAACGTATGACTGAACTTGCAAACACTTACAAAGATGAAAAAGATTCTTTAAAGATAAGAGCACTCAACCAAGCCGCAAGAGAACTTCTACTTGCCCAATCATCTGACTGGGCATTCATAATGAAAACTGGTACAACAGTCGAATATGCACATAAGCGGACAATAGACCATGTATCTAGGTTCCTAAAACTTTATGAAGACATAAAAAGAGGAGCAATCGATTTAGGTTTTCTACAAGATATAGAATGGAAAGACAACATCTTCCCAGAGATAGATTACAAGGTTTACTGCTCTCAATGATTTTTGTCCTTTGACTTTTTTATCATTTCAATTTTATTGGAAATAGATTGGAGATTGGATTAAAAAATTTGAAAAATCAAAACAAAAAATGTTGTATCGAAATCCGATATATCTATAATTGATATATCGAATTCCAACATATCGAATTTAGATATATCGAAAAGCGATATACAGTTTACTGTAGGTAACTTTCCAGGATTCTTTTCAATTGAGATTTGGGCACCAAGCCAACGAGTCTATCAACCACCTTTCCATTCTTTGAGATAAGGATAGTTGGTATAGAGGTTATACCAAATCTTGCAGGGACGTTGGTATTATCATCGACATCGAGTTTTCCGAATGAAATCTTTCCTGCGAATTCTTTTGAAAGTTCTTCTATTATTGGGGAAAGCATCCTACAGGGACCACACCAAGTGGCATAGCAATCGACTACCGCCAATCTGTTTTTTCCTATGAACTCCTCGAAGTTCCAATCTGTGATCTTTTGCACCTTTGCATTCTCGGGTTTTATATTTTCAGATTTCATGGAAGAAATCTGGGCGTAAAGTTTGTTTAGTTCTCTCTGTCTAATCTCTTCTATTTCGTCCATCTTATCACCTCTTTTTTTTGAAAATGATGGAAGAATTATATCTTCTAACTTTGCATAAATCATGCATGTATCTTACATACATTTCACATAAATTTGAAATGAAGTTTGCAGATGTCTGACATGCAAAAAATGCGAATGCCTTAACTTAATATTGCATATAACATTAAGAAAAACCATTTCTCATGGAGAAAAACGCAAAAAATAACCATTTATTTCGCAAATTATTTATAGCATGCCTGCCTTAAAGATGTAAGACAATTGTTAGACAAAAAATCCCTTTTTTAGGGAATAAATGTCTGACAAAGTCATGCATCTAGGGGGTGGGCAAGATGAACCCTGAAGAAAAACAATCTGGGAAAATTACTATTCGTCTCAGCGAAGATAAAATAGAGGCGATTGAGCAGATTGTTAAAGAGGGTGAGTACGAGTCAATCTCTGAGGTTGTAAGACATGCTCTTGACTACTTCTTAGATGCGCGTCCCAAGCCCGGAGAAACTACAAGAAAAGTTGTAGTTGAGATACCTAGTAGAGATCATGATTTGCTCGAGGAGTACAAAAGCGAGGGACTTATTGTTTCTGAGCAGGATGCAATCAGGGCAGCGGTTGCTAAATGGCTCGAAGAGTTCCCGAATAAGGAACTTGAAAACCTCACAAAAGTGAGAGCGCTTAGAGCAGAATTGTTGAAAGAAAAGACAACAAGAATGAAAATAAAGGAAAATTTAGTTAGATAGAAGGGATGGAGGCGATAGAATGGATGGAGACAGAACGATGGGAATGGGTGGGCACCGAATTGTTGCGATTGGTGTAGGTGGGGCAGGATGCAGAGTTGTGCATTCTGTTCATACCTCATTAAAAGGTGTGGAAACAATCGCAATAAACTCGGATTCTGTAAAAGAGATAGAAGCAGATAAGAAGATACAGATTGGCACACAGATACTTCACGGGCTTGGGGCGGATGCTTCTTGTGAAATTGGAAAAAAATGCGCAGAAGAATCAAAAGAACTAATAGCATCTATGTTGGGAAAGGCAGACTTGGTAATAATAATAGCCGGCTTGGGTGGTGGCATAGGCACAGGTGCATCTCCAATAATTGCAGAAATTGCAAAAAATGCAGGCGCATTGGTTATATGCATGGTAATAATGCCAATGTCTGTAGAGAATAGGAGCGACCGAGCAACTCAGGGCTTGGAAATTTTAAAGAGTCTAGCAGATTCTGTGGTTACGGTCAGTTTAGATAGCATTTTAAATTCCCTGCCAGATATAGAATTTTTCGACGCACTAAATAAAGTGAACGAACTTGTAATACATCTAATTACAAAAATATGTGAATCAGTAACCATCCCCACATTAGTAAATCCTGACGAGGAAGTACCAATTGGAAAAGAAATAACTCCAATTATATTCTACAATTCTGGAAAGAACGATGCTCATGCAACCTCATTTAGCAGTCCTATTTACGATGTTGATTACATAAACGAAAGTGGAGCCATACTTCGTTTTTCGCCAGAGCCAAATATATCTACGAAGAATGTATCTTTCCTTGCAAATGCCATGTTCTCAGAACTTGGGGATAGCACAAATCTATTCTTAGGTGGTAACATGCGTGCACTACCAAAAGGAAAGTTTCTTAGTGGGCTCTTTTTTGGCATGCTCCCTCCATTACAACTTCCACATATCGAAGATATCACACAAGAAAATTTCAAAAAAGAGAACTAAGGCTCATTGGGAAGGCAAAACCCCTCCTTTCAAATCACCCAACCTTCCTGCCTTCCCATTATTTTATAACTTTTAAATTTTATATTTTTTAAACTTTCCTCTGTATTTCAAGATTAGGCAGAAAGAAATAAGGACTAGTAAGCATTCAAAACATGGTGTTGTTTGAGGTTGTTGTTCTCTGCTTGATACCCTTAGCACGCTGTCAAGGTCGTTTGTAGAATCGCCATCTCTTATCTCTATTCTAATTGTATGCACACCTCTAACAGCAGTCCAATTGAAGTTCACGGTCGTGTTACCTTTTGCGGAAACTTTTGTGCTGTTCTGGGTTGTTGAGATTATTATTCCATCTAAATAGAATATTACATCTACTAAATCCGCATCTGTATCGCCTGAGTTTGATATTATTGCAGAGATTTGAAGATTCTTTCCTGCTATTGGCTTGGGATTTCCGAATATAATCTCTGTAACCTTAAGAGAGATTGACCTTACCACGATGTTTATTTGTGTCTGTGCAAATCCACCTTTTCCATCTGTTACATTAAGTGATATTATATGAACCCCTGCTGGTAGGCTTCTTACAAATGAGGGTTCTAAAGAAAGGATTGATTCACCATCGTACCAAACATAAGAAAGTTCATCTCCATCTTCATCGAACGAACCTTCCGAACTGAATGATATCTGTTCATTTGTAACGTATTTTCTTGTATTTGTGGGAGATGATATAACTGCAAAAGGTGCTCTGTTCTTATCTTCTACAGTTACAAACCAAGTTAGAGTTGTTGTTTTTGTACCATCGTTAAGCACACCACTGATTGCATAAACCCCTGCAGAATTCCAACTTGTGGTAAATGAATAAGTGTTTCCTTGTGCAACAATTATTTCGTTGATTGTCCAATTTATTCTTACCTCTTTACCGTCTGGGTCATATCCTTCTATGTAGAAGGTTATGTTTTCTCCTTCTACGATTTTTAGATTTAGGATTTCTGGTATTGAGTAGATAACAACTGGCGGACGATTTATATCCTGCACTACCACGTTCCATCTTTTTTCTGAGAATAAAGAACCATCTGAGACAGTTACCACTATTTCATGAGTACCTGCATCTTCGTATCCTGGAGCATATAGATAACTAAACGATTGGCTTACTACTTTGCCGTCTAGTATCCAAGTTGCATTGAGCAAATCCCCATCAGGGTCGTTTGCATTTATTACGAAGTTCTTGGATATGTTCTCATCGATGTAAACCACAAAACCAGGCGGGTTGTACTGCAAAATTACCGGTGCCCTATTTACATTTATAACAGTGATTTCCCAGGAATATCTCACGCTATCGAAATCGTCTAACGCCTCGAGCGTAAAGTTGTACAAGCCTGCAGAATCGTAATCTGCAAAAAATGTAAAGTTATTCGAAGAAATTCCCATCAAAATACCATTTTTATACCATCTTAAAGTCAAAGTCTGCCCCTCATCTGTGTCTAACACATCTGCACTTAAGGTTATCGAAGAATTCTCGTAAATTTGGAAATACTTTGAAGGAGAGGTATTCGTTATTACTGGTGGATTGTTCAAGTTGATTACAAGGATTACTGACACTTCAGGTGACCAAGCGCCTGCTGAGTTCATCACTCGGAAATAAACCGTTCTTGTCCCTGGGGATGTAAATGTATGAACAAACTCTCTATAATTAGACAATCCGCCATCTACATCTGAACGCCAATAGTATTGTGAGATCGTTCTTCCTTTGGGGTCAGTCCCGTTTCCTACGAAAGTTATCTCTGTATTTGTATTTCCTGGATTTGGCGTAACAGAAATTATGTTTGCAATAGGTGGAGTCGCAGATATCATCACAAGAATAGTTGCATTTGCAGACCAGATGCCATTCGTGTCCATTACCCTGAATGTGATGTAGTGATTTCCATATGAGAGATTGGATATAGAAAAGGAGGCTTGGTTGCTTAGTAACCCGTCTATATCAGAACACCACTCGTAGGCAACAAAAATACCGCTCCCCCCATACCCATGACCTGCAAATTCTATAACTTCATCTTCCATTGCAGAATAGCCCGTCATAGGAGTATCAATCACTGCAAAAGGTGGGGGAATTATTATTTCAATTGAGATATCATCGATGTACCAGCCTGCTTCTTCACCCGATACATCAGAAGCCATATGGAATCTAAACATGGTTACATTTCCAAGATACTGTGTAATGTTGAACTTTGCTTCGAGCCAACCGCCAGACATCCCAGAATATCCTGATGTGCTTCCTGTTGCAGAGAAGAAAGAACTGAGCATGTTGTTAGATGGATAGTAACCTTCTGGATAGATTACCTCCCATGTGGTTCCAAAATCAGTGGAAATCTTCACAACTCCACCATCGTAGTTGTTTTCAAAATGGTACCAATGGAAGAACTTAAGAAATGCAAAATGTCCTACATGTCCAGTAAGGTTAATCAAGGGAGTAGTAAGCGTTTCATTTGCATAACTTGGATATTCCCCTGTTAGGTTGGTTCCCCAGCATTTTGTTCCTGAATGCGCGCCTGAAGGACCTGATGAATATGTTGGAGTACCATGCTGCCAAACGCCTGTTCCGTTGGTCTGCCAATTTGCTATGCCACTTTCTAAATCAATATTGAAGGGAATGGATATAGGCAAACCGATATAGAGCATGCATGTTTTAAAATTATTGCTTGGCTGTTCATCGTATAAGAGCATAGTTGAGACTGAAATTACGTATATACCCTCGTTACCAAATGCCACAGACCAATATAATGTGATGTTTTCATGCGAAGGTAGATCGGAAACCATCGTTGTATTTGAGAACTGAACCCCTGAGGAATTTATTATCTCGCATTTCACGAGAAAGTTAGATTGCGCATTTAAGCCAAAGTTCGATATATTTGCAGAGAAAGTAAATGTTTGAGAAGGAGAAACAACTTGTGGTGCAGCAATACAATCTACACCAACATCGTCGTTCACAAATCCTGCAATGACCATTACGTCGTCTATATACCAACCTGCATAATTAACAGAAGTATCTGAAACTGCTTTGAACCTAATTGAGACTTGATTACCGATGTATGGAGAAAGGTCAAAGGTAGCATTTAGCCAACCATTGCTGCTTGGTGAATAGCCTGATGAAGACCCGACAGCATTTTGAAAAGCTGTATACATTGAGTTGTGTGGATAACCGCCTATAGGCTCTATATTTATCCATGTTGAGCCATCGAGCGAAATTTGCACAACGCCCCCATCGTAATTGTTTTCAAAACGATACCAATGCTTAAACTTCAAAGTTGCGAACGAGGCGTTTGAAAGAGATATCCCTGAAATAACTAGATTCGCGTTCATGCTATATGGATAATCTCCAGCAAGATTCGTTCCCCAGCATTTTGTTCCTGAAGGTGTGCTTAAAGGTCCTGACGAGTATGCAGGCGTTCCCCAAGCCCAAACGTCGCCTGTTCCATCATGCGTCCATAACCCCAAGCCAAACTCCATGTCGTCGAAGAACCTAAGTAAGGGATCCACCATAACCACGGCGCTTGCAGCATCATTCGTAGGATTCTGGTCTCCACTAAGTTGAGTGGATACATAAATGGTATGGTTTCCTCGGGTCGTTAGGGGTGTATTCCAAGAAACTTCACATGTAGAACCTCCTTCGAGAGAAACTAAGGTTGTATTTTCAAAAACAATCTCATTTGTTATATTGCGCACAGTTATGCGCACAGGGACATCTGATTGTTCATTTGCACCGAAGTTAGTTATCGTGGCATTGAAAAAAATGGTTTCTCCAATAGAGGCATACAACTTAGATGGGGAAAGCGAAGAAACTCCAAAATCGTTATCGAATACAAAATTTATCAACTTCATTTTCACATCATTGAACAGGTTCTCATCACCTGGAGCAATGGATTTTACTTCGAAAGAGTAATCTCCAGTTGTTTCTGGAATGAAGTTCCATTCTTGTTCACTTGTAGCACCAATTGACAGACTTCCAACTGAATTTATTTGAGAAAAGACTACTGTTCCGTTCGGTGCGCGAACTATACATTCGGCAGATACTCCCGTAAGAGAACTCGAACCTACATTTTTTACTACTCCAGTAACTGTGCAGGTTTGTCCTGCAACTGTTGAAGAAACCATTATGTTCGTAATTGCTGCATCTTTGTTGTAATTCCCACCTAATATCGAAAAGTCGTCTATATACCAACCTGCATATTGCGTAGAACTATCTGAACATACCTGAAACTTAAATCTTACATTCATACCAATATATGCAGAGATATCAAATCTTACAGTGTTCCAAGTAGTATTATCACCAGTAAATGCCCAATAGGTTCCTGTCTTGCTTGCAAAATTAGAATCCATACTTGCGGATGGATAATTCCCTATTGGGAATAACTGCTTGTCGGGCATTCCTGAGACGCTTATCTTTACTATTCCTCCATCGTAATTTTGCTGGAATTTATACCATTGCTTGAATTCAAGTATTAGGTATCCATAATTAGACGGCAAAGATATCATAGGACTTACCAGAGTGTAATTTGCGTTTGCATCGTAGGTATTATCGAGGTCCGTTCCCCAGCATTTACTTCCCGAAGGTGTGCTTGTAGGACCTGATGAGTATGTGGGCGTTCCCCATTCCCATTCGTTTTGTGCACCTTCAAGTGAAGAACCTGTCCATGAAGTTTCAAAGTTCTGCGAATAGATGCTTGTTGTAGTCGGTGCAGTCCCAAGCCTATTAAATTGTATTGTTAAATTATTATGCAAAGAGGGAGTATTGTACGAATACAGACAACCGATTGTACCGTCTTGATTTTCGATTCCAACGGTTGCACTTGCTCCCAAGCCGTAAGTCGTGCTTGAACCTACTTCTTTATATTGAAGTATAATAGTTCCATTTTCGTAAAGAACTATCTGGAAGGTGTAAGTATCTGATTGTGAAGATAGACGAGGTACATTTGTATATGTTACAATGAATCTCTTATTACCTGCGATATTTTCTGTCTTGTAATGAATGCTTCCCCCTGCACCTGGATTCAGGTCGTCCCAAAATCCTGCTATCATTGCATTTGGTGTGCTAGATGCCGGAATAAAATAATTTGTATAGTAACCTCCTGAGGGTGCAGTAAATGAAATAAAACCGTTTGCGCTTATGTTAACTGTATTGTAATTAACACCATAGAATGGAAAGTTAAATCCTATACTTATTCCTGTATGATAACTGTCATCAGTAGCAGAGAGTTGAGTCGCACCTGTTATGCCATCTATCCATGAATATACCACTGAAGGATTTCCATCAGAGTCAACCCAATAATATCCATAAAAATCAGCAGGTCCATAATTTGCATTTACATTTTCAGGCAAAGTAACTAACACGACCGAAGAAATGAACAGCATAAATGCAACTTGCAAAACGCCTAACTTCCCCCAAGCCATAGATACCACAAAGCAAGATACGGAATTCTTGCTTATATAAATTATGGTCATCCAACGATATATCTCAGAAAGGTTATTTTATCTTTTAAGTTATATAGCAAAAATATAGAGCATGTAGAGCAACAAAAAAGAGCAATAAAAAATTTGATGGTGAGGCTATGACCGAACTAGTTCGTGCAAGGATTGTTGTAAAAGGGAATCTTGAGCAAGTCGGATACAGAGCATTTGTAAAGTTGGTTGCTCGTGCAATTGGTATTCGTGGTGCCGCAAGGCTTCTTGATGATGGCTCCATCGAAATATATGCGGAAGGAACAAAAGATTACATTGAAAAATTTGTTAAATTAATAGACAGAAAAGAACAAGATAAGATTGGAAAACTAGAATCCCTTTTTTCTATGAACGTTAAAAAAATAGATATCTTTTACAAGTATAGTCAAGAAAAAGAAGACAAAAAAGATGAAAAAAAGATAGATTTGCAGGCAGGGAATCTTGGGGTAAAAGAAGATAAGAAAACCCCAAGCCAGGATTATGTCTCTGAAAACGAGCCTGAAGAGTTTGGTCCTTTCTTTGTGGATTACGGCGAGGATTCTCAAATACTTGAGATGTTAGACACGCAAATCCTCTTTCTTACTATGCTAAATTCAAAATCAGATACTTTGGCAATCAAGCCTGAAATAATACCAATCAAACGCGATTAGTTGAGAATAAAAATATCTATAGCGCACAGAGAAAATATTTCGTGGAGGAGAGCATAGGGGAGAGATGACCAAGTTAACAGACAAGCAGATAAGATGGACATGCAAGCATATGGTAGATGTAGGAGACTATGATAAATTCAGATTACCAAAAGAGTTATTTCTTGGGAATGCGAATGACTGAATGGTGAAAGAATGAAAGTTCATGTAGCAGTCATGCTCTTTTGCCTGATTGCTTTCCTCGTGCATTTTCAACCAAATGACGCTGCAACTGCTAGCGGATCAATAAATGTAAATCTAAACGAAGGAAATTCAGGCACCATCGAAATAAGGCGAATAGACCCTTGCGGTAACTTCACTCCCGAAGAAGTCGATATAAAGAAACATTGGGACATGCCTTCAGGTATTATTTTAGTAAAAGCAACCCTTGAGTGGTCAAATACCTCATTTAGACTTGATTTTGGTATAGGTATGGGTGAATGCCCAGATAACGGCGTGCAACTTGCAAATAAGAACGATACTTCAGGATATATCGAAATATCGTACTCAAATGGCTCTGAAATGGCTTTAGGTCAATGGTTTGCTCATATCAAGGTATTAAACTGTGGAGAACTTCGTGGAAAAAGTTGCAATTACACTATCTCCGTTACTTTAGTAACTTCTCCCCCAAGCCAAGTTACTATTTATAATCCATCTGGAAACGATATCTCTTTTTATTCTATTCGTCTCTCTTGGTCAAAAGCAACATCTCCAAATTTTGACAAATACGAACTTCATATGTCTGAGACAAATCCTAACTTTGTGCCTTCGAAAAATACACTCTTGTGGACAAGTCCGTATTGCAATCCTGCGTATAATTCATATAATGTTACCGGCTTGGATGACGATACCCTTTATCATTTTCGTGTTAGAGTATATGATAAATACGGCGGATATTCTGATTCCTCTATTGTTTCTGTAAGAACGCGCGTGTATATAGATTATTCCCCTGCAAAAGTTACTGTTTCTGACGCAGGGGACGTTACAGATACCTCAGTTACAATCAGATGGACAAGATGTCTTGAAGACGATTTTAAAGAATACCAACTCCATATGTCTCAGAATTACAAATTCGAACCGAACGCATCTACTCTTTTGCAGACTTTTTCAAATCCTTATCAGGACAGTTATAAAGTTATTGGCTTGGCTCCTTTGACCACTTATACATTCGTAGTAATGGTATTCGATAAAGCAGGTTTTAACTCAACTTCAAACTATCATAACGTTACCACCTTATCTGTGAATACCCCACCTATTGCAGTCATATCCGAGATAAGCCCAAAAGAGGTAGTAAAAGGGAGTTATGTAAATTTTGTAGGATATGGTACTGATACCGATGAAGGTTGGTTAATTACAGAATATCTCTGGCTCTCAAGTATAGACGGCGTAATTGGCAGAGTGCAGGTATTCTCAACTAACCTCCTATCTGTAGGAAAACATACGATTACATTTAAGGTAAAAGATGACAGAGGCGCGTGGTCAGAGGATGCAGTTGCGTATCTTGTGGTAACAGAACCTGAAAAACCTAACGCGAAACCAATTGCAATTTTATCAAAAGAAAGTATGCAGGCATTCGTAAACGAAGAAATAACAATAGATGCAACGTCATCTAATGACCCTGATGGAAACATTACCGCTTACAGGTTCGACCTTGGCGATGGTAACATCATCGATTGGACACAAAACGGCATTGTTGTTCATTCGTATAGTGAAGCAGGCGAGTACATAGTCCGCGTGCAAGTCCGAGATAACAATGGCACTATTTCTGACTGGGCTAGCATGACAATCAAAATCATCGTTAAGAAGAAAAACGTCCCTGCTGACGCTTTCTTATTTGCATTCCTTGCGATTATTTCCATTACTCTACTTATTACCCATCCTTCCAGATACCGTATAAAGTAAAGTTTTTCTACGAATTTTCTACCATCATCATCTCTTATTTCATCATTATTTCATCTTCTTATTAATCAACTTATTAATCTAATATTAATTCATCAACTCCTATTAACTCAATCTAAGGAATAACTCTCTACCAAGCCTTCAGGAACATAATCAAAAATCAGTCTTCTTGCCCAAGATAGTTTTTTCATCTTTTTTCTCTTCCAAGCCTCAAAGGTCCCTTTTCCCAAAGTAGGTTTTACAGACCCCAGATACGAATACTTGCCAATCTTCGTAAAATCAAAACCCACAAGTATAATTTTCTTTGCACCCAGTGAATACGCAAGATGGACCGCTCTATCACCGTCTGTAAATCCACCAAAGTTATATACTGAACCTTCCGGCTTGGTCTGCGTAGTTCCCAAAACTCGACTGCAATCTCTTCTTATAAATTCCGGCACGTATTCTTTTATTCTTTCTTTATTATCGCCATGAGCATGTATTACGATTATCGAACCTTTTTCAAATGCCTCAAACTGAATTTCTATATCGCCATCTAGATCAGTAACTATAACCTCTGGAATTATACCTTCCGAGACTAACGCACTTGTCGCACCATCTGCTGAAATCTTTGCTGATTTTTCAAAATCCAAAAAACTATCTGAATATTTTCCTTTACCTTTTTTAAGTGCTCGAATCTGCACACATGCCTCGTCAGATGCACCTATCACAAATACTACCTTTCCATCTATCAATCCTTTCAATTTACTCAAGGCTTTTTCTGCACACTCTGCAGATATCATACATGATAACATTTTTGCAGAATACTCATCTTCTTCTTTGCTAAACCCGAATTCTGTTATGAGTTTGTCGTATATTTTCAACCATTTTTTTAATTCCATCTATATTCCTCAATTTTATTACTCTTATTCCTTATCCCTTGTTTTATCCTTGTCTCTATCCAGTTATTATATCTATCCATTTATTATATCCTCATTTTGATGACCTTATTTTGATAAATTCCCCCATAATCCAAGCCTTAACTGCCTCTTTCTTACTTATACTACATGCAGCACATTCTTTTAATATCGATTTGATTTCCTCAAATTCGCTCTTAGACGGTTTTTTACGACTTGCAACTTTCTTAATTGGAGTATAGGGCGCTTCTCTATACTTAGGTTGCAAAACAGTTCTTTTTCCATCTTTTTCTACGAATACAGAACCCGCAGAACTATATTTATCCTCAACCCTTCCTACAATCTCATACCTAACTCCTTTTTCTTCGAACGCCTCAGATATTTTATCCACAATCCTTTTATCTACACATAGCAAAAGCGAATCTATCGAAACGCCCAGCGGGTCTATACCTAACTCAATTAACATCTTAAGCACTTTTTTGTTTATTGCTTTCATAATCTTATCTTCGTAAAGAACAATTGCGCATCCTGACACCTCCGAAAGTTCGAATGCATCGCCTCTAATCCCACCATTTGTTACATCTGTCATTGAATGTATCATCTTCGAATATTTTTCAAAACCCTTCTGTTCGAGTATGTCAAGTATCACATTCGCAGATTTTATAAAATCCAAATTAAGCGTTTCTTTCACAATCCCTTTTTTCCCATAGAATAGGGCAGTAGTAGATATCGTTCCTCCACCACTCCCTTCTGTCATTATGAGAACATCGCCTACACTTGTCGCACTTCTCGGCAATAGCCTCCTCGCATACCCAATCGCACCCACACAACCCGTAAGCCTATCTCCTAAAACAAGGTCGCCACCTATTCGAAGCGTAGAACCAGATACTATGGGCACATTCGAAAGTTCACCCACTGTCGCAATCCCCGCAGAATAATCAAACACTTTACAAACATCGCCGTTATTTGCAAGATGGATATCTGAAATGAACGCTATCGGTCTCGCACCTTTTACCATAATGTCCCTAAGCGCTGCTCTTGCTGCATGAAAACCCGCAAGAAATGGAAATGAGGATAACCT
>Ga0078972_1002811_pt1 | contig 55603 bp, 52 predicted proteins | sample YelNatPaOPGAMG01_FD_67568 | JGI IMG/M metagenome (GOLD analysis project Ga0078972, IMG submission 67568) | Hot spring thermophilic microbial communities from Obsidian Pool, Yellowstone National Park, USA - OP-RAMG-01 (SPADES assembly) (version 2) | ecosystem: Environmental > Aquatic > Thermal... | reverse complement strand
CCTTCTGGGGACCAAACTACGACTGGATTCCCGACCAGGACCACGGCGGGGTGCTGCTGAAGGCGGTTCAGGCCATGCTGATTCAGACCGACGGCCGCAAGATTTTCTTGCTTCCGGCCTGCCCCGGGACCGGGATGTGGATTTTAAGGTCCACGCCCCTTATCGCACCGTGATTGAAGGACAAGTGCGCCACGGCCAGCTTATCCAGCTCAAAGTGATCCCATCACCGCGCCAGAAGGATATTGAGATAATGAGATGATGAGAGGAGAAAATTGGAACCTTAAAGAGCTTTTATCTTCTCAATGGCCAGATTTTTTAATTCTTTTATCAAACCGCGGTGGCTCGTAGGAAGAAATCGAGTCAAATCATTTTTGATCTCATCTGGAGGAAATTTTTCCAGTGCGCTTAATAAATCTTCTTTACTAACTTTCTTCTTATAAAGAGCCATCTTTTTGTTAACCAAGTTCCAGTCAACAGGTACTTTTTTTGCAAGCAAAAACCAGACATCAAAGACATCTCTGCCGCGACATCTGGTTAGGACCGCCCTTATTTTTTCAGCCAACATTTCTTCAGCTTTTAAGTGAGAGACATGTGGAAAGGGGGAGACTGGAAAGATGGTCTCAAGATAGGAAGAATTAACAGATAAAACAGGCTTTTCTCTTAAAGAAAAATCCAATCTTATGGTTAGAGGTATTTTGAATTCAGGGAGCCCTTGAAAAATTCTGCCTGAGAATGAATCGGCAATTGACTCCACCTTCTTGAAGCGAACCCCCGCCACTTCTATGCTTAATTCTTTAATGCTTTTATTGATGAGTTCTTTCAGTTCTTCTTTCTTAACTAGGCTAGTGAAATCCAGGTCTTCAGAAAAGCGAAAGGAACCATATAACAATCTTATGGCCGTTCCTCCTTTAAAATAAATTTTCTGGCTCTTTTTTTGCCTGTAGAAATATTTCAAAAAAATAATTTGGAGATATTCGCGATAGATGGTGAATAGATCAATTCTTAATTCGCGGCTTAATTGAAGAGCAATGTCTTTTTCTAACATATTTTTAGATTAGCTAATAACTTATCGAGGGGAATAAATTTATATCTCTTTGATAGCTCGCAGAGCTTTTTCCTATCAATTGCCTTAAGGTTGAGGTCCTGAATATGGATATTTCTCAACTTTTTAGCCATAAAATAGAGCTCATCCAGGAGGGCCTTTTCAGGAGTAGCAATTAAAAATTTATCCTTTTTTATAAAGCCCCAGAAATAGCCACTATCTAAATGAGAATATTCATATTCTTTTTCTTGATAATTAATCTTTTTGGTCTTCAGGGGAGTTACGGAAGTAATCGTGTAAGGAAATTGGGGAAGGATTCCATAAAAAGAAAGGGCGCTTTCAAAGGAAATATAAGATGGACTAACCAGGAAATTGGCCAATTCAAATTCGTGGTACTCTTTCAGAGGAAAATGGTATTTGCCCTTAACGATTCTATTAATCACGCCATCTTTTTCTAACCTTTGCAATAGGACATAAAGCGTTTTGCTTTTTTCTATCCCAAAGATTTTGCTGGCATCCACGACGTCAAAAAAGGTAACTTTCTTTTGGTGCAATATTTTGATGGCGTCCACTTTGGACATAGTTTCCATATTTGCTACAAAATCATAGCAAATCTGGATTCTATGTCAATAACCTAAAGGCTCATCTTTAAAAAGGGTGGTGGATTTAGCGCTTTTTTATCCTGAGTAGTTAGCCATTTTTTCGCTTAGATGAGCGCTTGTCTCAGGGTAAAGGAAGGGCTTTATAAAACCCTTCTTTAGTCCCCTTTTATAGGTTAGAATGAGAATAAATCATTCTTTAATTTTAAATGGTTAATTAAATATTAACATATGTTAAGATTGGATTCAATATTAACATAAGTTAGCCGCAAAATCAATTGTCTGTCTGTCTGTCTGTCTGTCATCCAGGCATCAGTCAGTCATTTTTGATGGCGGGGGTTTTTGGAGGTTCATCTGAAGAAAAGCTGAAAGGGCAATTTTTTGACTTTGTGCGGGTAAAGGAGTATAGATTATTCGGTGGCGAGAGAATTTAATTAAAGGGTTAAAGAAAAGTAACAAAAATCTGAGGTTGAATAAGATTGGAGGGGGTGAGAATTAAGAAAAGACGAGCTTTTGAGAACAGGATATGTTATTTTATGGAAGAAAGGAGGAAAGATGAGGATTTTAAGGTTTTTTGGCTTAGTCTTTGGGTTGTGTCTTCTTTATTCCCTGGTTTTTTCCCAAGCTGCTGGTACCAGAGGCTCTGTTTCCGGCATTGTCAGGAGCACGGAAGGTGTCACCCTATCTCAGGCTAAGGTAAGAATATCCGGGCCCTTACTGCCTGCTGGCAGAGAATACACCACCACCGAAAACGGCGCGTTTCGTTTTGCCAGCCTTATTCCCGGGAAATATAAATTAGAAATTACCCATCCCGAGATGATCGACCTCTCCTTAGAAGTTATTGTTTCCTTGGATAAAGAGACGCAAGTGGAAGCGGTTATGGTTCCGGTGGGCCGGGTGCAGGAAGAAGTCACGGTCACCGCCGCGGCCCCTTTGGTTGATACTAAATCAACCGAAGTTTCCACCAATATTGATTCCAAGACGATTCAGAGCTTGCCTCTCGGCAGGACCTATGGTTCGCTTATTGCTCTTGCTCCCGGGGTGGCCGGCGGAAGATTAAACGCTGGCGGTAATCAGCAGGACAATATTTTCCTCTACGACGGCTCGAATGTTACCAACCCTTTCTTTGCCAATCTCTTTTCGAGCTTTTCCGAGCTGGATATCCAGGAAATCAACATCAAAAGAGGGGCGGTTTCAGCTGAGTTTGGCCGGGCAGTAGGCATGGTTACCAACGCTATTACCAGGTCAGGCACCAACACGCTTTCTGGTTCCGCCCGGTTTGTCTACGAACCAGCAGCCTGGTATGCCAAATTCAAGGACCCGACGATAATCACGAAAACCAACGTTACTCGGCCTTCCTTAGGTTTTGGTGGGCCAGTCATTAAGGACAAACTCTGGTGGTATTTATCAGCTAATTTCCCTTATTCTAAGACCACTGGCCGAGTAAATAAATGGGGTCCAGTTCCTGATTCGAGATATCCAACCACTGAATTTTTCCTTAAGTTAAATGCTACTCCTCATCCTAAACATCAGTTAGCTGCCAGCCTGAGGAATAGTTCCACTGAGGGTAAGAACGCTGGCATCGGCGTCTATGACCACCCTTCAACCGCCACTAACTCTAAGAGCACCGAACGAATTTATTATTTTTCCTGGACCTGGGTTATCAGCCCCAATTCTTACTTAGAAATGAAATATGACCATGTGGACCAGAAGAATAGAGACGTCCCGGTGACCGAGTTGGGCTATAAGCCGGCTTTTGACCCGACGAAGCTGGATAAAATGGGTTATTTCCGGACGGTTTCAGGCTACATGTTTGGTGCTCCCGAGGTTGGTCTTTATGTCGGCGCGGCCACGATGTATAACACGCAGAATTTCTTTCGTGACGAGCTCAAAGTTGTCTTTACCCAATACCTTGATTTTAAAGGGCATTCCCATGTAATCAAGGCGGGCTTCGGTTATGATTACGGTGGAGAGTACTTAGATAGAGTTGCCAATGGTTGGGGCACGGTGGCCTATGTGGCCAACATCGCTTCCTATGTCGGCGGCTCTTCCCGGCCCGGGTTCAGCGCCCGCTATTATCCAGAAGGGTCGACGCAAAAATCAGCGGGAAGAACCTATGCTCTATTTGCTCAGGATACCATTACTATTCGCGACCGTTTAACCCTTTATTTGGGCTTCTTGCTCAACCGAGACGAGTATCTAACCTTTGGCAAGAACGAATTTAATTTCTTAGTAGACGAAGCGGCTTATATCGCTAATTCCACTCAAGGCTATAAAACTGGAAAGTTCTATTTTGATTTCACCGACGAGCTTCAGCCCCGAGTCGGTTTTACCTTGGTATTGGACAAGAAAGTTGGTGACAAGCTCTACGGCAATTTTGGCCGCTACTACGCCCTTGATAATAAGAGCATTGCCCGGGCAGCCGCGCCTAAGAGAATTTATTACATCGACGCTTATTTCGAACTGGCGGGCGGCAGCCCGATTAAGGAAATTCCTTCCGCCGCGGAAACGGGTAAAGTCATTCGGCCTGAAATTAAGCCGACTTATCAGGATGAGACGGTTTTCGGTTACAGCCGGCCTCTTTTTAATAAAGAATGGGTAGTTGACCTGTGGTATCAGTTTAGAACAGTTAAGAATGTTATTGAGGATTATCCGCTGATTAATTATGGTCAATGGGCGGCGCCCTCCCGATTTGTTTACAGCAGCGTGCCTTGGGCTCATCGTCGCTATCGAGCTTTCAACCTGCAGATTCAGCGGCCCTTTGCGGGCAAATGGTCTTTCCTTCTGATGTATACCTGGAGTAAGCTCTGGGGTAACTGGGACCTGGATTATGCCGAGTCACTTTTCTATGCTTCTTCAGCCCTTGATGATTGCCCGGGCCTGTATATGACTGACCCCAACAGGGAAGGAATCCTTCTGGGCGATAGAACCCATATTCTTAAAGTTTTTGTTACTTGGGAATTCTGGAAGAGAACCTTGGTCGGCGCTTATTTCCGTTATCAAAGCGGCGCTCCCTGGCAGATGCAGGGCCGAAGCTGGTGGTATAGCTACCGGACCTATTTGGAACCGGCTGGTTCGAGGCGAGTTGGCGCCTGGGCCAACCTTGACCTGCAGCTTTCTCATAGTATTCCTATCGGAAGACTCAATGGAGTAATTGAAGCCCGAATCATGAATGCCTTTAACAACCAGGCTGTTTTATACGTTGACCCGACGAAATATTTTAACGTTGTCACCTGGAGCCCCTACACTCCAAAGGATGAAAACCCGAATTTTGGGAAGCCTACTTCTTATGCCAGCCCCAGAAGGTTTGTCTTGAGCTTTTATATTAATTTTTAAAATCAGGAGACAATAGAGTTGGGTTAAGCTCAGGCGACTTTTCTTGAATTGTAAAGAGGGGGAGAGGGATACCCTCTCCCCCTGATAAGGTTAAGAAGGAGTTTGGTTAAGCGGCTCTTCCTAAGGCTGCCAGAGAATCAGCCACGCGGCTCACGGCGAGAATGTAGGCTGCCTCGCGTAGCGGCAGGCGGTGCTTTTCGGCCACCGCTAAAACTTCAGCAAAGGCTTTTTTCATCTTTTTTTCTGTTCTTTCCAGGATTTCCTCTTCGCTCCAGAAATAGCGCTGTAAATCCTGAACCCATTCCAGGTAGGAGACTGTTACCCCGCCCGCATTAGCCAAAATATCCGGCACGACCAGGACGCCTTTTTCTTGGAGAAGGCTGTCAGCTTCCAGAGTGGTGGGGCCGTTAGCGCCTTCAAGAACTATCTTCGCCTTGACCTGATGGGCATTTTCGCGGTTTATCTGGCCTTCGCAGGCGGCGGGGATAAGAAAATCTACGGGCAAGGAGATGAGGGTTTCATTATCAACGGGCTCGGTCTCAGGAAACCCGACTACCGTACCGGTTCGACTCACATATTTTTCCACCTCCAAGGGGTCTAAGCCATGAAGGTTAACGATACCCCCGAAAATATCAGCAATGGCGATAATCTGACAGCCAGCCCGGTGAATCAATTTGGCAATAGAGGAGCCCACATTGCCGAAACCGAGGATGGCGGCTTTTTTCCCGGCGATTTCGGTATTAAGATACCGACACGCTTCCTGCAGCACAAAGAATAGCCCGTATCCTGTCGCCATGGCTCGTCCTTGAGAACCCCAAAGATGAAGCGGCTTGCCAGTGACGACAGCCGGCTCAAAGTAGCCTAAGCTCTGGCTATACGCGTCAGCAATCCAGGCCATAGTCTGAGCATTAGTAAACATATCCGGCGCCGGAATGTCTTTATAAGGTCCGATGAGGTCGCGGATGGCCAAGGTATATTCTTTGGTCAGTTTTCGGAGTTCATTTTCGCTCATGTGCAGCGGGTCGCAGATTATTGCCCCTTTACCGCCCCCAAAGGGAAGGTCCAGAACCGCACATTTCCAAGTCATCCAGGCGGCCAAGGCTTTGCATTCGCTCAAAGAAGCATTGGGGCTATACCTAATTCCCCCTTTGGCCGGGCCGCGCACGGTTGAATGCTGAACTCGAAAACCCGTGAAAGATTCTGCTCGGCCATTATCCATGGTAATAGAGAGATGAACAGTTAATTCCTTCTCCGGGTACTTAAGCCGCTGATAAATCCAGGGGTCAAGGTCAAGAAAAGTAGCCGCCCTTTCAAATTGCAGGGTGGCTTCAATAAAAGGGTCATATTCTTTTTCCTTAGGGAGCGCAGAACTAAGATATTTTATTTTAGCCCTATCTTGAGACATAGCTTCCTCCTTTATGTTTTCAACCAATTTCCTTAACCAAAAGCCTAAGTAACCGGTCGTAGCCAGCTTTCTGGAATTGGGCTATGGGGATCTTTTTTCCCTTGTAGTGAAGAAAGGTTCCGGCGATTCTGGCTTTCCTCGGTTTTCGCCGCCTCGAAATCTTTCTCACGGAAGGAAAAGGGATGATTTCGGCCAGGGTGGTTTCAGAAGCCGGCGCTTCCTCAACCTTTTTGATGGCTTGAGAGTTATTTTTCATATTATGACCTCCTTATGATCACGCTTAATTTAAATGCAAGAAGCGGGCCAATATGTAAGTTATTGAAAATAAATAAAATAAAGATTATCAGGGGTTCGTAAAAAGCATTTTGCTATATAGCAAAACGCAATACTTATTAAAAATTAGGGGTTATTTTTAAGCTTTCGGAAGAGGGAGGTGGGATGAATGCCTAAAATTTTGGCCGCCTGACTCTTATTGTTTCCCGTGACCTGAAGAATGTGCTTTATATAGGCTTTTTCCAGCTCTTCCAGAGTAGGAAGTTTTCCTGGAGGAATAAGTTCCTCCAGTTTTTTCTCTTCGTCCGCTTTTGATGGCGAGCGTATTTCTAAGGGCAGATGATGGAATCTAATCTCTGTGTCCACGTGAAGAGACATGATTCTTTCGATAATGTTGCGCAGCTCTCGGACATTACCCGGCCAGGAATAGTTGACCATTACTTGGGCGGCTTCAGGCTCGATGCCTTCGTAGGCCCGATGGAGTTCTTGGTTTAATTCTCGAACAAAATATAGCGCCAAGGGAATGATGTCTTCAGGCCTGGCGCGCAGCGGCGGGATATGTATGGGGACGACATTGAGGCGATAAAAAAGGTCGGAGCGGAAGGAACCTTTTTCGACGGCTTTGGCTAAATCAGTGTTGGTGGCCGCAATAACCCGGAGGTTAACGCGAATCTCTTGATACCCACCGAGACGGGTAAACGTGCCCTCTTCCAGGACGCGGAGAAGCTTAGCCTGAAGATTAAGCGACATATCGCCGATTTCGTCCAGAAAGAGAGTGCCGTCATTGGCTTTCTCCACCAGGCCCATTTTCCTTTTGCGAGCATCGGTAAAGGCGCCAGCCTCATAACCAAAAAGTTCGCTCTCGAGAAGAGTCTCCGGGATAGCGGCACAATTGATTTCAACGAGCGGCTTTTCGGCTCTCGGACTATGGTAATGAATTGCCTTGGCCAGAAGTTCTTTGCCTGTCCCGCTTTCCCCCAAAAGAAGGACGGTGGTTTTATCGGCGCCAGAAATTCTTTTAGCCATGGCCACAACTTCTTTCATTTTCTGGCTTTCTGCAATGATCCGGCCAAAATAGTAGCGCCCCTTTTCGGATTCAATATGCTCCAGTACCTGGCACCGCAGGCTCAGGGTTTCCAGAGCCCGGCGGATGGTATTGCGCAGGTCGTTCAGTTTAAAGGGCTTCAACAGGTAGTCATAGGCCCCGAGTTTCATGGCCTCCACGGCCCTTTCTAAGATTTCATAAGCCGTCATCATAATTACCACTGTTTCCCCGCCCTTTTCTTTCACTTGGCGCAGCACTTCAATCCCGGAGATGCCAGGAAGCATAAGGTCAAGAAGGATTAACTGAGGTTTGAATTTTTCGTAAATTTCTAAGGCCGCCTCCCCGGTGTCGGCTACAAGCACTTCGTGTCCCTCTTTTTCCAAAACTTTTTTCAGGTTGTTCAGAGTTAGGACTTCATCATCAACCAGTAGGATAGTGGCGCGATTCATGAAATAATCTCTCCTTCCTGAATATTTCCCCGCCCCGTTTGTCTAATGGGAAGCAGAATCGTAAAAGTAGTTCCTTTTCCTACCTCACTTTGAACGCTTATTTCGCCATGATGGTTTTTGATATAGCTTAAGCTAATGCTCAAGCCCAAGCCCGTTCCCTGGCTCTTTTTAGTGGTAAAAAACGGGTCAAAGATTTTATTTAGGTTTTCAGGAGGAATACCGCAACCGTTATCCGTAATATCAATTTGAACAAATTCCCTGAATTTTACTTTGGAAGTAGCTACCTTCAAGTCTCCTCCATTAAGCATTGCCTGGGCAGCATTAATGAAAATATTGGTAAGGACTTGACGAATCTGATTAAGGTCAGCGGTTATGGGGGGGAGCGAGGGGGAGAAAGCCTTTTCAATCCTGACTTTGCGGAAAATAGGCTGATGGCTGAGAAAAGAAAGGGTTTCTTCAATCAGCTGGTTTAAGTTGATTTTGGTAAATTGGGGCGGTGAAGGGCGAGCAAAATTAAGCAAGCCGCGGATTGTTTCAGAAATGCGGCTGATGTTCTCTAAAACCAGCGCAATTTCTTCTTTCTCTTTTTCCTCTTTAGCCTGTTCTTGCATAGTTTCTAAGAAAGAAGAGATCCCTTGAAGAGGGTTGTTGATTTCATGGGCCGCTCCCAGGGCGAGCTGGCTGAGGGCGGAAAGCTTTTCATATTCTGCCAGTTGCTGTTGTAATTTTTCCCTTTCGGTAATGTTTTCGATAAGGCAGCTCACGCCTTGAATCTGACCCTTGCCGTCAAAGATGGGGAATAAAGAGAAGCGGAAATATTCATCCGGCCGGAAACTTAAGGTCTTTTTAGCAATTTGCTGGGGTTTTCCCTCAAGAACGGTATTTTCAAAGGCCAATTCCAGCTCGCGGTCATTCAGCCAAGGCAGGGACTGGAAGAAGTCGTCCCCGACATTAAGGTCAGTAACTTGAAACATTTCGCGAAAAGAGCGGTTGAAATGGGTTATGCGGCCATTGATATCGAGGCCAATGACGCCGGGAGAAAGGCTGTCTATAAGCTGAACAACGTATTGCTGAGAAAGTCGAAGCTCTTCGGCCAGAGTTTCTGTTTGCTTGATTTTTTGGGATAGCTCCAGGTTTAATTGGTCGAGTTCGAAACCCTTATAGCGAGAATCATCCAGAGCCCGGCGCAGGTTTTCCGTTAGACGACGGATAAGAGAGGTGGTTCGTCTCGAATGCACATGAGACAGGCCAACCAGGACGGCAAAAAAGGTCAAGAAGACAAAAACTATCATTCGGTTGGCTTTGGTTACAGGCAGCAGGGCTTCTTTTAGGTCTACCTCGGAGACGAGAATCATCTCTGTGTTGGGGATTTTTTCATAGGCACAAAGAACCTTTTGTCCCCGGTAATCAAGATGGATAGTAACTCCCTTTTCTCCCCGATGAGGGTTTGCTTGCCTCCTATCAAATCCGTAATTTTTTAAGGGCATACCGCCTAACTTAGTTGGCGAGAGAAGCAGGCCAGTGGAATCCACAAGAAATAGCTCTGAAGTCTCGCCCAAGCGTAAATCAAAAAGCAGGCTGTAGAAATGCTCCAGGTTTAAGGAAGTCCCTAAGACACCGATGATTTCGCCTCGCCGATTGAAGAGAGGCTGAGAAAGAACAAGGGCTGGTTGCTGGAGGAGTTCTGAGTAGAAAATCCCCGAATTAAAAAAATTTCCCTGGCGGGAGGTCACAAAATATGGCCGAGAAACAATAGATTGCCCGGCTAATTGCTTGTCGGTCGAAAGAACTATTCGACCCTCGAGGTCGGCGACGAAGAAGCGCTCGTACCAAGGCTTTCCCTTGACCAGTTGCTCTAAGATAGGCAGGAGCCGGTCTATTTCAGAAAGGGAATCAAGGTCGAGCTGACGATAAGAACGAAAGTCAATTTCCCGCTCGCGAAGAAAAAGATTGATGATTTTAGCATTTTCCTCCACCGTCATCGCTAACTGATTAAAGGATTGGCGCTGAATTATCCGGGACAGGCTAAAATTCATAAAAATTAACAGCAAAATAAAAGGCGTCACGAAAAGGACAATATTGAAAAAAGTATTTCGCTGCGTAAGCCGACGATAATTCAACTCTTCGCTATCTGATTTGAAGGAAGGCGGCTTAAGCATTATGGTTAGATTCTTATTTTAACAAAAAATGCCTGAGTTGTCGTCGTCAGTCATTTCAATTAAAATAGAGGCCTAAGCGATGCTCATAGCGAAGATTGTCCAGTCGATGCGTCCGGCGCAATGGACTAAAAATTTTTTCCTCTTCGCCGCCCTCATCTTCGCTCAGAAATTTTTCGAGCCACGAAGCTTCCTGAAAGTCGCCGAAGCCTTTCTGCTTTACTGCCTTCTTTCCGGCTCTCTTTATCTTTTTAATGACCTCATGGACCTTAAGGAGGACCAGGCTCACCCCTTAAAAAATCGGCGTCCGATAGCGGCGGGAGAGGTTTCGCCATGGGCGGCCTTAATTTTCTTTGGGACTGGCAGCCTGGCGGCTCTTATCTGGGCTTGGTTTTTAAACTGGCCTTTCTTCTTGATAACAGCCTTTTATTTTCTTCTTCAGATAGCCTATTCAGCGCGGCTAAAGCATACGGTTATCCTGGATATTTTTATCTTGGCTTCGGGCTTTGTCATCCGGGTGGTGGCGGGGGGTTTAGCAATCAGTGTCCCGATATCTTCCTGGCTTCTTATCTGCACTTCTCTTCTTTCTTTATTTGTCGGCATGAGCAAAAGGCGTCATGAATTGGTGTTGCTTGAAGACCGGGCTCCCGAGCATCGGCCTATACTTAAAGAATACAGTGCTTACCTTCTTGACCAGATGATCGCGGTGGTTACCGCCTCCACCCTTATTGCCTATTGCTTGTATACAATTTCTTCCGAAACCGTGGAAAAATTTGGTACCCGCAATCTCGTCTTTACCTCGGTCTTTGTTCTGTATGGCATTTTCCGCTATCTCTATTTGGTCCACCAGAAGGGCTTGGGCGGAAGCCCGGAGGAGCTGGTCCTCCGGGACAAGCCTCTTTTGGTTAATATCTTGCTGTGGGCGGGGTCTATTTTTCTGATTATTTATGTTTTGAGGTGAAAAAATGACCAGAGCCAAAGTGGCCGTTGTGAAAACCTCCCCAGAGACGGTCCTGGAAGATGTGAAAAAAGTAATGCATCTGGCCGAATACCAGAATTTCTTGCCTCGAGGGCCAGAGATTGCCTTAAAAATAAATATTTCCTGGCATCATTACTATCCTGCCTGTTCAACTACTCCTTGGCAGCTGGAGGGAGTAATTAAAACCCTGCTGGCAGACGGATATCCCCGCGAAAGTATTTATGCCTGCCATAATCGGACGGTGGTGGTTTCGGCGAAAAAAGGAGAAAGGCGCAACAAACATCTGCCGGTGGTCGAAAAATACGGGTTGAGAAACATCCATCTCTATGAGGGGGAGGAGTGGGTTAAATACACACCCCAGGGAAAAATAAGGGTGCTTCACTCCATTTTTCCTAAGGGCTTAGAAATTCCTCGCCGCTTCATTGGGGCTAATATTATCCACCTGCCGACAATGAAAACCCACGTTTTCACCACCATGACCGGCGCGATGAAAAATGCTTTTGGCGGCCTTTTGCAGGAAAGAAGACATTGGACGCATAGTGTCATCCATGAAACGCTGGTGGATTTGCTGGTAATCCAAAAGGAAATTCACCCGGGGCTGTTTGCCGTGATGGATGGGACGATTGCTGGCGATGGTCCCGGCCCGAGATGCATGGTACCCCATATCAAGAATTATCTTTTGGCCAGCGCCGACCAGGTGGCCATTGATGCCATCGCGGCTAAGATGATGGGGTTTGACCCTCTGGAGCTGAAGTTCATTCGCTTAGCCCATGAAGATGGGCTTGGCTGCGGCGACCCCCGAGAAATCGAGGTCGTAGGTGAAGATATTTCTGAGGTTAATTTCCATTTCCAAAAAGCGGCCAACACCCTCGCCAGCCGCGGCCAGAAGCTTATTTACTGGGGGCCACTCAAACCTCTGGAAAAAATTCTTCTTCGTTCATTTATTACTCCCTGGTCCTACTTGGCTTCAGTTATCTTCCACGACTGGCTCTGGCATCCCTTTATCGGACGCCGCCGCACCCGAAAGATAATGAAAACTCCTTGGGGAAAACTTTTTAAACAATACTAACCTAACCATCCTGACCAGAAGGCAAGATTCAGGCTTTTGGCTCGCCAAACGAAACAAAGCTCCTGTTAAAAAACCAGAGAAAGAGAGGTTCCCTGAAAGCGCTTGAACAAAATTTCCAAGAAAGTGCTTCTTACCGCTTGCGGTGATACCTTGCCGGTAGTCATCCCGCTGAGAGAAACATATTTGGGTACTTTCAGGTTTTCTGGAGGTGAGCCAGGAGGATTAAAGGCGCGAGAAGGCCTGTAAGCCGCCTTTCGCCGCGGAGCTTTAGAAGAAAAACTCTTGGGTCGCTTTGGTATCTTGTTTATATTCGTTTAATTAGCCTCATGGGCAATAAAACCCCTGGAAATGAATTCGCTAAAAGGAGCCTTGAAACATTTTGTTTTCGCCCGCCACTAAGACGGAAGAACCCGTATTAATTAAATACCGGGTGAGAACAGCGGAAGCTTTTTTCTATAAAATTTCTATAAAATAAATTCCACTAAAATAAAATATATAGGAGACGCAAAAACGAGCGATAATTATAAAAAAAATATTCTTGGCCTAAAACAGGTCAGGCAGGGACTTTGGCCAGAAGAAAGTCCACGGCCTTTTTCAGCGTCATCTCCTGGCGCTCAACATCGCGATAATAATTCATGATAAAGCTAAAGATGTCGCCCTTAAGCCCCTCACAGAAGCAATAATATTCCTGGTCATCGTATAAAAAGGATGATTCCTGTTGATGGAAGGGGCAGCGGGCTAAGAAAAGATTACTGGTTCCGGCTGGCTCACCGCTAATGCCGAATTCCTTAAGGATTTCCACCAAACTGAGGGATTTTTTTATCGTCTCCATCTTTTCCATCAGGCGGGTATCAGCGCCATGCAGGTGACGGAGATTGAGGAAGACGTAGGCCAGCCCCTCTTGTCGACACTCATCGCAGACCAAGGCCACCTCTTCGCTGCCTAAAATTTTTCTTGCCGTCCCTTCTCCCTCGGCTCGGAGGATAGAAACAATATGATGAGGGGTATCGGGATTAATTGTCTTGCCGCAAAGATGACAGGCTGCCATGCTTACTCCTTTCTTCGCGCCAAAATAAGAGATTCTTTATTATCATTTTTAGTCAAGAAAAATCAAGCTTTCAGGAAGCGCCAGCTGCGTGGTTCTTTTTCTAAATGATAAACCAGAAGGGCCCGGATAACCGGGGCTATTTTTTGGGCTTGCTCAGGAGTAAGAGGGAAATCGCCTTTCTCTGGTGGGGGTGATTTTTTGGTCCAGTTGACTAAAGTAATGAGTTCCGAAGGGACCAGTTCTTTTTTTTCGGAGGCACAGCGGTCGCAATAAAAGCCATCTCGCTTGGGTGAAAGCCAGATTGTTCCGGCCAGAGAATGACGGCAACGGAGACACCGGTTCGAGTCAGGGAGAAGCCCGCTCAAGCGCAGTAGCCAGACTTCATAATAACGGCTGAGGAGATGGCGGTCGCCTCCCCCCGCCAGGGCTTTAAGGCAGGCGAGAAGCAGTCGGAAAAGTGGCTCTTCCTTGACTCGAGCTGGATAGAACTCTTCAGCCAATTCCGCCCAATAGCTTAAAACACAGGACGTGTTAAAATCGGCTTGCAGGTCAAGAAAAGATTCTATAAGGTCGCATTGGCTAATGGTGACCAAATCTTGGCGCTCTTTTTCATAATAAAAAACTTTAACATGAGACATTGGTTCGAGACTGCTCCCAAAGCGGTTGCCAAACTTTCGCGCTCCTTTGGCTCGGCCTCGCAGGAGCCCTTTATCGCGGGAAAAAAGGATTACCAGCTTGTCCTGCTCACCCACGGGAAGACTTCTGAGAACTATGGCTTCGGTGCACTCGATGGGCATAAAACCTTAATCAACAAAGGTAATATTTAATCGCTGGATGGCCGCTTCCAGTTCATCAAGGTTGAGGCCTAATTGTTGGGCGGTTAGCTTGATATCCCACTTGTTTCGAGTTAGGGTGCGATGGATATAATGTCGCTCGAACCTTTGCCTGACCTCTTTTAAAGAAAGACCTTCCAAAGAGGGCGTTATATTTTCCAGTTCTCTGGCCTCCACTAAAAGGGATAAATGTTCGGCGGTAATTGTTTCCTCGGGTACCAGAATGACAAAGCGCTCGACGACGTTCATCAGCTCGCTGACATTACCTGGCCACATATAATGAAGAAAAGCCTCCAGCGCTTCCGGGCTCATCTGTTTGGGTTTCTTTCCGTATTCTTGGGCAAAGTAATCCAGAAATTGGCCCACCAAGATGGGAATATCTTCCACTCTTTCCCGCAGCGGCGGAATGATGAGCGGAATAACATTGAGTTTAAAAAAGAGGTCTTCCCGGAAGAGCCCTCGATTTATTTGTTCCTTAAGGTTCCGGCTGGTGGCCGCAATAATTCTGATGTTGACCGGTAAAGGATAATTTAAGCCCGGAGCATCAAACTTTTCTTCTTCCAGGAGGCGAACCAGCTTGGCTTGAGTTTTGGGGTTCATGTCGCTTATTTCGTTGAGGAAAAGAGTCCCTCCGTTAGCCTGGAAAACTTTACCGCGGCGGTCGCGGCCGATTCCTGGAGCGGGTTCAGATTGATAGCCAAAGAGTTCGCTTTCAATCAACTGGTCGGGGATGGCGGAGCAATTGATTTCCACAAAGCGTTTGTTGCGGCGCGGGCTTAATTGATGGAGCAGCCGCGCCACGTAATCCTTTCCCGTTCCGTTCTCTCCATAAATGAGCACACGACCGTTTGACGGGCCGACCCGACTAATTTCTTCCTGTAAACGTTTAATAGCCCGACTTTGGCCAGTCAAGTAGAATTTGCTTTTCTGCCTTTCTCGGAGCTGGAGATTTTCTTCTTCCAGTTTTTTCTGGCGAAGAGCGTTACGAACTGTAAGCACTACTTTTTCTAAAGTGAGCGGTTTTTCCAGAAAATCAAAGGCTCCCATCTTGGTGGCCCGCACGGCGGCTTCGATAGTTCCATGGCCGGAAATCATAATCACTTGGAGATTGTCCTCGATTTCTTTGAACTGCCGCAGCGCTTCCAAGCCGTTCATTTCGGGAAGCCAGATATCCAAAAGGATTAGATCAAAGGCCTGTTCGCGGAAAAGCTTTAAGCCCTCTTCGGCTGTTTCCACCGTGGCGACTTCATAGCCTTCATCTTCCAGAATGGCCTGAAGAGTGGCGCCGATACTGGGTTCATCGTCAATCACCAAGATTCTTTCTGGACTCATCTTTTTTGCCTCAAACCGGAAGTTGAATCACAAACTTAGCTCCGTGGGGCAGGTTATCTTCGACCGTAATCGAGCCGTTATGTTCTTTAATTATTTGGTGGACAATAGCCAAGCCGAGACCTGTTCCTTTCTTTTTGGTTGAAAAGAAGGGCAAGAAAAGTTTGTTCTTATCTTCGGCCGGAATTCCCGGTCCGGTATCAGCGACCTCGATTTTAACTCGACCCTGAGCCCGGTCCAAGCTGGTCCGGACACTGATCTTTCCTCTCTTATTCATCGCCTCCACGGCGTTATCAAAAAGGTTGATGAGGACGCGTTTCATCTGCTCGGGGTCAATCAGGAGGGAATCCGGAACCTCCGATGAAAAGTCGACTTGGAATTCGACCTCGGAGAATATGCCCCGGAAAAGGGAAACAACCCTGGTGATGGTTTCATGCAAATCATGCGGCTGTAACTCGACCTTAGGGAGCCGGGCAAAATTAGAAAATTCATCGACCAAAGCCTTAATTGTTCGTGATTCTTGGAGAATAATTCTGGCTCCCTCTTCAACCGCCTCCGAGGCTGCAGCCTCCTCCTTTTTTAAAGTTTTTAGAATTCTTTCGGCGGACAGCTGAATTGGGGTTAGGGGATTCCTAATTTCATGGGCCACTCTTTGGGCAACTTCCTTCCAGGCAGCCACTTTTTGAGCTTGAATGAGCTGAGTCAGGTTATCGAGAACAATAATGAGCCCCGAGAAAGTGTTATCGGCTAAGCGAAGAGGAATCAAAGTCAGGGCCAAGGTGGCCGTCTGACCATTAGCGACAATGGTCACTTCCTTGGCTCCGAGGCGAGCTCTATTCTTCAGCCCCCATTCAATATAGTGATTAAGCTCCTGAAACCGGGAATCTTGCAGGACTTCTTGGTAGCTCCGGCCAACCTGGCTGTCCCGCGGAAGAGCCAGCATTTCTCGGGCCGAAGGGTTGATGGTCATAATTTGGCCCACTTCGTTTAGCGTAATGACTCCAGTGGTAATGTTATAAAGGATTGTTTCCGTATAACGCCGTCTGTTCTCTAACTCCGAGGTTTTTTGGGCGATATTTTTTTGGCTTTCTCGCAAGTCGGCGATCATCTGGTTAAAGGATTCAATAAGGGTGCCAATTTCGTCCGAAGCCGGGTCTTCGACACGAACGTCGAGGTTGCCGCGGGAGACTTCCTTGGTGGCTAAAGCCAGTTTTTCGATAGGAACAGTGATACTTTTAGCTAAATGAAAGCCAATCCAGCTGGCGGCAAAAACAATTAGCAAGGTTACAAAAAGAAGAGTAATGATGTAGAAGGCTTTCATCGGGTTTTTTTGAATCAGCAACAGGCGATAGCGCTGAATATAAGTGCTGATATTTTGGATTTTCTGGGCATAACTCCGCGGAATAAACTTGCCGGTGGCAATAAAGACATTGCCCAAATCAGGCACCGAGAAAGATACCCCGCGACGAACCATCTCTCCCTGGCCCATTAGTTCTGTACTCTGGAACATTTCTCCCAGGTGGGCCCGTTTAATCATGTTGGGCTGGATGGGACGATAATCCTGAAGCGGTAAATTAGGGTTGAGGTAAGTAAAGAGCTCCTCGTCTTCAAGGTAAACGCCAATCTCATCCAGTTGGTATTCCGTGAGCTTGCTCCAGATAAAATCGCGCAGTAACAGACGGTTTTCTAAAGCGGCAAGTTTTTGCTTGCGGACAGTCTGAGCTAATTGCAATGCATAATGATAAGTAATATCGCCCGTCGTGGTGTAAAAACCGTCCGCCACCTCCTTGGTGTCGGCCAAGATCTTATCAAAGGGAGTTTGGAACCAGCGTTCGATGTTGCGACTAATGAGGTCGGAAGCAAATAAGAAAAGCAGCAGCGTCGGAATGAGAGAGAGGCCGATGAAAAAAAAGACTAACTTTGTCTTAAAATGGGCTCCCACAACTTTATGTTTTCTTTCTAAATAGAGCTTGGCTAAGTTCCTCCCCAGGACAAAAAGCAGGATAAGGAAAAGCAGCAAGACAATAATCTGAAGAGAGGAGAGAAGAAGATTGGTAAAAGAAGTCGGAGAAAACTCCTGCGTCTCGCGGATGAAGAACTCGATGGTAAAGAAAAGAATAACCAGCAAGACAATGACTACCCCGATGAGGCGGGCACCTTTTTGTTTGGTTTGTTCCATGGCTTTTAAGGTTGAATGGAGTCAGTGAGCCCGGCCGGAGACTCGGGGATTGAATCGGATTGAGATTCCACGAAGTCTTTCAGGTTTTCCAGCGTGATGCGGATATTTTTCACTACCGCTCCGGGGCGACCCAAAGCTTTTCCCTTAAGGCCGTTGAGACTATAGGTCATGCCTCCGGCATTGCCTAAGTGCAAGAGCAGTTCCTTACTGGCCGTAGTCTCAAAAGTTGTGCCCGGACCCTTAATGCCGTCAAGCTTGAGGATTCCGTCAGCATAAACCTGGATCCAGGTTCTTTGGTGGAAGCTGATTTCAAGATGAAGCTCGGTAATCGGGGCCGGAGCGGTGGTTTCTTCGGCTGGCTTTGGAGGCAAAACCAGGGTGGGCAGGGGTTCTTGGATGATAGCGGAGCGGCTGACAATTTGATTTTTCTCCCCACGCGGCCGGAAAAGCCAATAAGAAATGGCTAAGCCTATGGCTAAGATAAGAATGGTTACAGATATTCGGGTGAAGAGGTGGCGTCTGGCTAAGATATCAGGTTCTTTTTTTCGGGGCAGTTCTTCTTTTGGCGGGCAAAGAGCCTCATAGCGTTCCAGAACTGCTTTGTCTTCCAATCCAACATAATTGGCATAGGCGCGGAGTACAGCCCTGATAAAAAAGCCCCCCGGCACAAGGTGAAAGTTATCCGCTTCGACTGCTTGGAGGAAACGGAGGCTGATTCTTGTGGCCCGGGATATCTCTTCCAGGGAAATGCCTCTCTTTTCCCTTTCCTGCTTTAACTCTTGCCCTAAGGAAGCCATTATGAAAATTTTAAGGGAAGAAAGAAGGGGTGTCAACCGAAAGGGCTAATTAGCCAGGAGCTGAAACCTCAGAAAGCTCAGGCCAGGTGCGGCCGGCCTCTTTCTTTTTGACTTTTTTCCCTTTAAATTAAAAGAGAGAATGAATTTAAAAGATACTCACCGCCACTCAAAGTTAATTGATAGGTACCCGGGATGAACTTAGAAAAAGCGCGGCGGGCTCAGCAACTGTTAGCTGAGAAGCTGCGACTTGAGCCGCTACGACGGCCCGTAAATTTTGTCGGCGCCGCGGATTTTGCCTTTGACCGCAATGCCGGGAGAATTGGCGCCGCTCTGGTAGTGATGGATATCAACACCTTAGAAATTGTTGACGAAGCCACGGCGGTGACCAAATCAGCCTGCCCTTATATCCCTGGCTATTTATGTTTTCGGGAGGGGCCGGTTTTTTTCCAGGCTTGGAAGCGAATCATTCGCCAGCCCGAAGTCTGGTTTCTCGACGGCAACGGCCTCGCTCATCCCCGACGTATGGGCTTGGCTTCCTTTGTGGGAGTCATTGCTGATGTGGCCACTATCGGTTGTGCCAAGAGCGCCTTTTTTCGCTTTGAAATGCCCGAGCGGAGCCGGGGCTCTTTTACCATCTACCGGAACCGAGATAATGAACCAGTGGGGTTTTGTGTTCGCACCAGGGAAGACGTGAAACCGGTTTTTGTTTCGCCCGGCCACAGAGTCAGTTTTGATGATTGCCTCTGGTTAACTTTGGAACTGGCTCATTTTCGGCTTCCCGAGCCGCTGCGTCTGGCCCATGGGCGGGCTAAACAGATTTTTCTTCGGCCTTAAATCTTCAGAAAACGGGAAAGCGAGCTAAAGCTACCGAGAAGGCCGATGATTCCACCGCCCAGCACCAAACTGAGAGCTTGGCTTAGGTTAAGGGAGCGGAGCTGGAAAAGTTGTTGAAAAGCTCCCAGACTGTAGCCAATGTAGAGAGGAAAAAGTTTAATGATCAGCCAGAGAAAGGCCAAGGCGACGCCGCTTCCCAGAAGGCCGAGGACAGTTCCTTCTATCAGGAAAGGGAAGCGGATAAAGTTGTTGGTGGCGCCGACCAAACGGAGGATGCTTATTTCGTCCTGACGGGCGATGACACTGAGGCGTATAACGTTAGAGACAATAAGAAGCGAGGCCAAAATCAGAATGCTGGCCAAGAAAACGCCTATCGCCCGGACTATCCGGCCAAAGGCTTCCACCTTTTCTACCCAATCGCGGTTGAATTGGATGTCCCGTACCTTGGGCTCGTGGCGCAGGCTTTCAAGAAAGCGGTCGACGAGGGGAGAGCGAGAATATCTTTCTTGAACCGTGATTTCAAAGGAAGGCGGAAAGGGGTTTGTCCCTAAATCACGCAGCACCGGCTCCAAGTCAGGAAAATTCTTGGCTAAGCGGGCCGCAGCTTCCTCCGGGCTAACATAATCGATTTTTGTTATGAGCGGCGATTGTTTGATTTTGGCTTCGAAGGCTTCTTTTTCTTGCGGACTCAGGCTTTTATCCATGAAAACCACTATGGCTAAGTTATGTACCAGCTCTGTCGCCAAATGCTGGAGATTATTGGCAAGAGAAATAAAAATCCCCAGAACGAGGAAAGAAAAACTAATGATTAATAAAGAAAATAGATGCCGGCCGCGGTTTTGCCACAGATTGGTGGCGGCTTCGCTGAGGCCGTAGCTTATTTTTTCGAGGATGGCAGAACTTCCTTTCCGCTCAGTTTGCCTTTGTGCAGAAAGAAGATTTTTTCGCCAAAATGGCGGATAAGTTCCCGGTCATGGGTACAGACGATAACCGTGGTCCCCCGGCGATTTATTTCCTTGAAAAGGCTCATGATTTCAAAGGCCAAATCGGGGTCTAAATTGCCCGTCGGCTCGTCAGCCAGAAGTATCTTGGGCTCGTTAACGATGGCGCGGGCAATGGCCACCCGTTGCTGTTCGCCGTAAGAAAGATGGGAAGGTAAGTCCCACATTTTGTGGTGCAAATTGACAAGACGCAGGGCATTAAAAACGCGGCGCCGCATTTCTTTGTTCGCCAGACCGAGGACACGAAGGGATATGGCCACATTATCGAAAACGCGGCGCTGGTAGAGGAGGCGGAAATCCTGGAAGACAATCCCCATGGTCCGACGGAGGCGGAAAATAAGATGGTCGGGTATCTTTAAGACGTTGACGCCGTCGATGACAATCTGGCCCTGCGTGGGCAAGATTTCCCGAAAAATGACCTTGAGGAGAGTGGTTTTTCCCGAGCCACTGGGCCCGGTGATGAAGCAAAAATCACCCCGGCGAATGGTCAGGGAAATATCAGCCAGAGCCCAATCTGGTTTTTGATATTGTTTCCAGATATGGTAAAGCTCAATCATGACCCGGTGGTTTGTTGAGTTTAGCCCGAAGCAGCGCTTCAATTAACTGAGGGTCAGCTAAACCCCGCGTCTCGCGCCTCACCTGCCCGACAAAAAAACCCAGGACTTGCGTTTTCCCCTGTTTGTATTGATTGACTGGTCCAGGGTTTTTTTCTAAGACTCGGTCAATGATGGCCTCTAATTCCGTCTCCTCAAAGACTCGGGATAATCCTTTTTCTTCCACAATCACTTCTGGCGAGCGGGGTTGGCGGAGCATTTCGGGAAAAACAATCTCCTTGGCCGCAGCCATGGTGACTTTTTTGCTTTCCACCAAATTGACCAGTTCCGCTAAAAGCTGGGGGGAGATGGGAAATTGCGTGATGCTTTCGTCGCGTTCCTTAAGTACCCGCAGCACCTCCCGTAAAATCCAGTGGCTAACACTCTTGGGGGAGTGGCAGGCCTTGGCGGCTTGCTCAAAATAATCGGCCAGAGGTCGGGAGGAGGCCAAGATTTTGGCGTCATAGAGAGGAAGATTATAGGCGGCCATCAAGCGCTCAATTTTCTCATGGGGTAATTCAGGCAGGCTGCGCTTGGCGGCTTCGACCATTTCTCTCTCGAGGATTAGCGGTGGCAAGTCGGGCTCAGGGAAATAGCGGTAATCATGGGCCTCTTCTTTGCTCCGCATCGGAAAGGTTTTATTTTCAGCCGGGTCAAAAAGCCTGGTTTCTTGATGGATAACCTGACCCCTTTCGAGAGCTTCCACCTGACGGTGAGCCTCATATTCCAGGGCCTTGTGAAGAAAACGGAAAGAATTCAGGTTTTTTATCTCAGTTTTGACGCCCAGTTGCTCACTGCCTCGCAGTCGGATGGAGATATTGGCATCACAGCGGAGGCTGCCTTCTTCCATGTTACCGTCGCAGATTTCAAGGTAGAGAAGAAGCGTTCGCAGGGCCGAAAGAAACTCTACCGCTTCTTCGGGGGAGCGAATCTCAGGTCGACCGACAATCTCCAGAAGCGGAACCCCACAGCGGTTAAAATCAAGGCTGCTCCTTTTATCGGAATCGGGAAGGCCGTCATGAATTGATTTTCCGGCATCTTCTTCTAAATTCATTCTTTCTAAAGGGACAGCTTTTTTCCCTTCCGCAGTAATAAAGATAATTTCGCCACCCGTGGCGATGGGGTGTTCGTATTGCGTAATCTGATACCCCTTTGGTAAGTCGGGGTAAAAGTAGTGTTTGCGGCTGAATTCCGAAAACTGATTAACGGTGGCGCCGACAGCCAAGGCGAATTTGAGGGCCATAAAAACTGCTTCTCGGTTGAGGACGGGGAGAGCGCCAGGCAAGCCCAGGCATACCGGACACGTTTGGGTATTAGGCGGCTGACCATAGGCGGTGCTGCAACCGCAAAAAAGCTTGCTTTTAGTCAACAATTGAGCGTGGATTTCCAAGCCGATGACGGCTTCGTATTTGGCGAAATTTATCATAAAAAAGTAATTTTTAGCGGGCAAAAAGAAACATGAACCAGCCAAAAAGAAGGGCGCCGCCCACCATGATTAAGAAAAGGGAAATCATATAGCGAAGACGACTTTTGAGGTCATGGCGGCGTAACAAGCCGAGAACGACAGAGACCAGCCCAGCATAAACAACCATTGAGAGCAAATGGCTTTCAAATTTCATGTTTTCTTACCTCGAGCCAGGTCAAAAGCGTCAAGGGCGACAAGGTAGTTAAGAAGACCCGCGCCAGCCAGATAGGCGGTGCCAAATTCAAAAGTTGGTCTTTCTAACACCCCCCGGCCGAAAGGAATTATTCGAGCCAAAAGATAAAGCAGGCTATTCCCCAGGTCGGCAAAAAAAGCCAAGACAGTGAGAGGGTTTTCCAGCTGAAAGGGGTATATCTTGCCTCCCATCGCCAGTCCCAAACCAGCCATGCCGCCAATGCAGAGGAAAAAAAGTAGACCCCGGATTATTCTTTTTTGGATAATATGACCAAGCCCGGGAACTAACCAGCCGGCGAAAAAAAGGAGCACTGGCTTTAATCTCATTTTTTAAGGAAGAATCTTAATCTAATTTTAGTTCTAAATCAAGTGACTTTCAGTATAATGAATGCATGCCAGAACTTCCTGAAGTAGAAACAGTTCGTCGCTCCCTTGAACCCCTGATTAAAAAACGGACTATCTGCCAGGTGGACCTAAGATGGTCCTGCCTGCTTAAAGAAACCCGACTCGCCACGCTTCAGGGCTTAGTGGGGTCTCGCTTCTTAAGGGTGCGGCGCCGTGGCAAAACGCTTCTTTTCGATTTGGACCGAGGTCAGACGATGCTCTTTCATCTCAAGATGACAGGCCAACTTTTTTTGACCTCGGCCGCTGAGCCGATAGATAAACATGACCGGCTAATTCTGAAGTTGGATTCGCCCCTGGAGCTTCGTTTCCGCGACTCGAGAAAATTTGGCTACCTGATGATTTTTCCTACGGCGGCCGAGGCGAAAGTAAATCCTCTAAGCTCGCTCGGACCCGAACCTGATTCTGTAACCCTTGAGCAATTCATCTCGCTTTTAAGTGGGCATAAGGGAAAAATCAAGCCGCTTCTCCTGCGTCAGGATATTATTGCCGGGATTGGCAACATTTATGCTGATGAAATCCTCTACCGAGCCCGAATTAATCCTGAAAAACCGACCTCTCAACTTAACCGGGCTGAGTTCAGTCGTGTTTATGAGTCTATGAAGGAAATCCTATCTCGAGCGATTCGCTACCGGGGAACTACAGTTCGCACTTACCGGGACGGCCTGGGAGAACAAGGTGATTATCAACGCCGCCTTCAAGTTTATGGCCGAGAAGGCAAGAAGTGTCCTGCCTGCGGACAGACCATCGAACGAAAGAAAGTAGGAGGCCGGAGCGCCTTTTTTTGTCCTCGCTGCCAGCGCCTTAAACCATCTTCACCACAGAGCCATAAAAAATAAAAATTTTTTTTAATCCTTTTCCATCTGGTGGGGCTTAGATGGCATCAGGTGTCATCAATTTTTCCTCTATTTTTCTAAGGGGCCGCTGGCGTGGGAATGCCTGACTGGAGTCCTTTGGCACAGGCAACTCTTTCCAGGAAAGATGGAAATTAAGGGCCTTAATCGATCTTAACTGAGATGAACCAATAAAAGACCATTCATCGCGTCAGGGCTTTTTCGCCAAGAACATGATGATCTGTTAGGCGCCTGGAAATCTTTTGTTTTAGCCTAAGAAAGTCGGATGAACCTAAAAAGTACTTTTGTCCTCGACTGAAGACTCTTTTTAAGCGAAAAGAATAGTAAGCACCGATGATAAAAAAGCGCTGAAGCTACTATGCTTTTTAAGCAGCATGGGGGAAGGATTGACATAATAATTTTATTAAATATAATAAAATATTCATAAAAAATGAAAGAGATGGACGAAATTGATCCCTCGCCAAAAAGGCCCTCTTTTTCTGAGGAGTTTGGAGCTGATTAGAAGAGGGATATTTTGTAAGCTGAAAGAGCCTTAGACGTGAAGCAATCTTATTTCAGGAGATGACAATGGCTCAGTTAGATTGGCCAGCGGTTTTATCCTTAGCTATATCCCGAGAAGAAGAAGCCGCCGCTACCTACCACCGCCTTCAAGCGATAGCCACCGACCCGGCGACAAAACAACTCCTTTTAGAGCTGGAGGAAGAGGAGAAAAAACACAAAAAGAAGCTCGAGACTTTAGACCAGGAAGATTTACTTTCTTCAGAAGTTCCAGAGGTTGAAGACCTCGGGCTCACGGACAACTTGATTGCCGAACCACTTTCGCCCGAACTTTCCCTCCAGGATGGGCTGATTTGGGCGGCGCAAAAGGAAAAACAAGCTGCTCTCTTTTATGCCGCCTGGGCGAAAAAAGTCCGCTCGCCTCAGCTTAAACGCTTGTTCCGCTTCCTGGAAAAACAGGAAAAATCTCATAAGCTGCGCCTCGAGCTGGAATATGAAAGACAGTTTCTGCCCGAAGATTAAAGATAAAAAAGATTAATTTACCTGGATTTTTTATTTAGATTATAAAATAATTTGGATAAAGCAATATAATTAGAAAGGATTGCCATTAAAAAGGAGGGAAAATGGCCGACTTAGAAAAATGGGAATGTACTGCCTGCGGTTACATCTATGACCCAGAGAAGGGCGACCCGGATAACGGGGTCAGTCCAGGAACCCCCTTTGAGTCTTTGCCCGATGATTGGGTTTGCCCGCAGTGCGGAGTCAGTAAAGATTTTTTCCAGAAAATGGGAAGCTAAGCAAGGTTTAAACGACAATGCGGGTAGTCATCGTTGGGAATGGAGTGGCCGGAACGATTGCCGCCAAAACTCTCCGGGAATTAGATTCCCAGGTGGAGGTCGTAATCTTAGCCGAGGAAAATTGCCCCTATTATCCTCGTCCTAACCTGATTGAGTTCATTTCCGGCCAGCGGCCGCTGGAGAAAATGTTTGCTTTTCCCGAAGATTGGCATAAGCGGCAAAGAATCGAGGTTTTTTTAGGCGCCGCGGTAAATCGCCTCGATTTAGAACAAAAAGAAGTCGAACTAATTAGCGGTCAGAAAGAAAAATTTGATGCTCTCCTTTTGGCCTGTGGGGCCAGCGCGGGAATGCCACCGCTTAAAGGGGCGGACTTAAAGGGGGTTTTTACCCTCCGCACTCTCGATGATGCGCAAAAAATCCTAAATTATTTAGCCCAAAGGAATAAAGTTGTGGTCATCGGCGGTGGGCTTCTTGGCCTGGAAATCTCCCGTGGGCTCAAGTTACGGGGCGCCGAGGTAACAGTTATCGAATTTTTTGACCGGCTCTTACCAAGGCAACTGGATTTTCCCGGGGCCCGGCTTTTGCAGAAACAGATTGAAGCCTTTGGCCTGAGGGTGCTTACTAATAAAGCTACCGAAGAAATCTTTGGGCCAGAAGAAGTGAGGGGTGTCCGGCTCAAAAGCGGTGAGATTATCGAAGCAGAGATGGTCATTGTTGCTGCCGGGATAAAACCAAACCTGAGTTTGGCGGCTGCGGCCGGGATAAAAATTAACAAAGGAGTTTTGGTCGACGATTATCTAAGAACCAGTTCTCCCGAAGTCTATGCCGCGGGTGACCTGGTCGAACATCGCGGCCGGGTTTATGGAATTATTCCTGCGGCTTTTGACCAGGCTCGAGCCGCCGCTTATAACATTCTTGGTCAACCCAAACCCTATGAAGGAACTGTTCCTTCTAATTCCCTTAAAGTAATGGGGATTGCTTTAACCTCGGTCGGCCTTATTCAGGGCGAAGGAGAGGGTTTTGAAGAAAGAATAAAGCAGGACGAAGAAAAAGGAATTTACAAGAAAATCATCCTTCAGAACGGGCAGCTGGTGGGCGCTATTTGGCTGGGGACAAAAAAAGGGGTTAATGAAATTGTCCGGGCGGTGACCGCCAAAGCTAATGTTGAGCCCTGGAAAGAAGCGCTGCTCGAAGAGGATTTTGATTTTTCATTTCTTTGACCTCGCCCGTAACTCGGTTATTGGTGGAGATTACCTGGGATCCCTTATCGCAGCCCAACCTTCCTCGGCTCTAAACGTAAAACATTGGCCGGTGTAAGCGATAAGCTTCATGTCCCTTATCGCGGGCCGGGCTTTTCTCGGGCATTAAAACTTATCTTCAAGAAATCGAGCCATAAAATTGAAACCAGCCCCCTGCCTCAAGCGGCTAAGGAGAACTGTGCTGGGTCAGAGACATTATTGAAATATTATAATCCTTCCAATAGTGCTGAACGTTGCTCTCTTTTCCCCTAAGAGAATTTTAAGTTTTTTGCCCTATGGACGACCTGTGCCGGGAGCTTCAGGCATCGACGAAAAGAGCCTTTGACCTGAAAAAATCCCGGTTAAAAGTGTCACTGATGTAATGACCCTATACAAGAACTTGTTTTTCCCCCGAAGCTTTTGATAAAATGAGTCAGGCTTTTCCCCGTTAATTGTTTCCCAGGTTATATAACTTAAGGAGTAAAGAGAAATGGCCAATCTTGTTGTGCTTGGAACACAATGGGGAGACGAAGGTAAAGGGAAGATAGTTGATGTTCTCACCCCTTCCTTCGACGTTATAATTCGTTATCAGGGTGGTCACAACGCCGGTCATACGGTTTATATTGGGGGGAAAAAGATTGTCCTCCACCTGATTCCGTCAGGAATTCTTCACCCCCACAAGCTGTGCATCTTAGGTAACGGCGTCGCCCTCAACCCGCGGGCTTTTCTGGATGAGTTAGCTTCCCTTCGTTCTTTAGGAGTCGAGGTTGATGATAACATAGTTATAAGCCGTCAGGCCCACTTAATCTTGCCCTATCATTCGCTCCTGGAGCGATGGTTTGAGGCCAGGCGGGGTCAAAAGCAGATTGGCACTACCTGCCGGGGCATCGGGCCTTCCTATGAAGATAAAGCGGCCAGGATTGGAATCAGGGCTGGAGACCTTCTGGATTTAGATGTCCTGCGGGCCAAGATTGAGGAGAATGTGGCCTGGAAGAACGAAATCTTGCGGCTGGCTTCTCTGCCTGAGCTTGAGCCTAAGCCTATCTTTGAAGAATACGCGGCCTATGCCGACGAGATAGCCAAGTATATCCAGGACGTCTCGCTTCTTTTAGCCAGGTTGATGCGGGAAAAAAAGTGTCTTCTTTTTGAAGGAGCCCAGGGTACATTGTTAGATGTTGACCACGGCACTTATCCTTATGTAACTTCTTCTAATTCGACAGCCGGAGGAGCCTGCACTGGCTGCGGGGTTGGACCAACCCACATAAATGGAGTTTTAGGAGTCACCAAGGCTTATATTACTCGCGTGGGGGGCGGACCAATGCCGACTGAAATTCAGGGAGCAGAAGGTCGGCTTTTCCAAGAAAGAGGTGACGAGTTTGGGGCGACCACCGGCCGGCCGCGTCGTTGCGGCTGGTTTGATGCCGTTGCGGTTGCCTATGCTTGCCGCATCAACGGTATTGACCGCATTGCTCTCACCAAACCCGATGTCCTCGATGTTTTTGACGAAATCAAGATTTGTGTGGGCTATCGTTATCGAGGCGAGCGGCTTAAATATTTTCCCACCGAACCCTGGATTTTAGAACGAGTGGAACCAGAGTATCGAAGCTTAAAAGGTTGGAAAAAAGAGTTGCGAGGAATTCGTGATTACTCGGGATTGCCCGCCGCCTTTATCGATTATCTTCATTTTATAGAAGACCTGGTCGAAGCCAGGGTGGCGATTATTTCCACGGGCATGGAACGAGGCGAAACCATCTTGATCGAAGAGAGGCTTCAGGATTTGGTTAACCTTGGCGTTGTGAAAGCTGGTTTGGTATAATAATATCCTTATATTTTGATTGAGAATGGAGGGCCATCATGATTCTTTCCCCGCGAACCAAAATCGACGCGCTATTAAAGAAATATCCCTTTCTCCTTGAATATCTGGTTTCTCTGGCCCCGGCTTATGCTAAGCTCAAAAACCCCTGGCTTCGTAAGACCCTGGGTAAATTGGCCAATTTAGAGCAGGTTGCTTCCATGGGTGGTCTGTCCTTGAGCCGACTTCTTTCCGCGCTGCAAGCAGAGGTCGCTCGACAGACAGGCGAGACCTTGCCCATAGCATTGGCGGCGGAAGAACCTCCGTCGACCGCGGCCAGAAGCGAGCCTGAGGCTGAGGCGAAGCCGGCAAAGGAAGAAAGAATTGAAGCTCTCAAGGAAATCATCAAAGCCCTTCACGCTGGCGGAGACCCGGAAGTTTTGAAACAACGCTTTGCCGAGGTCATCCGCGGTGTTTCCGCCGCGGAGATTGCCGCCATGGAACAAAGCTTGATCGCCGAGGGTCTGCCTGAGGAGGAAGTGAAAAGGCTCTGTGATGTCCATGTTCTTATCTTCCAGGAATCGCTGGAAGAGGCGCCAACGCCAACTTATCCGCCCGGTCATCCCTTGCACACCTTATTTTTAGAAAACCGGGCGGCGGAAAAAATCCTGAACGCCCTGGAAGAGCAGCTTAAAGGTTTCGGTGAGCCGCCGTCACTCTCTGCCTTCGAGGCCAAAAGGGAGGAACTGCAAAACCTTATTCATCAACTCGGTCTCATTGAGCGGCATTATCTTAAGAAGGAAAACCAGCTTTTCCCGCGGCTTGAAGCCCATGGCGTCAGCGGGCCTTCCAAAGTAATGTGGGCCATTCACGATGATATTCGGAGCCACCTCAAAGGGCTAAGAGAAAAAATTCAAGAAAAGAGGGCAGAAGATTTTCTCAAGACAAGTCGCCTTTTAATTCAGATGATGAGAGATATGATTTATAAGGAAGAAAAAATCCTCTTTCCCATGAGCTGGGAAACCTTGGATGAAGCGGATTGGGCAGGCGTAAAAAAAGGCGAAGAAGAAATTGGTTATGCCTGGATAACCCCTGGCACAGAATGGAAGCCCCACGTACCGCCCCGAGAAGTGAGCTCCGCTTATCGGCCATCAGCGGGGACAGAAATTATTTTGGATTTGGATGTGGGCAAACTAACCGCCGATCAGGTTAACGCCATTTTGAAGCATCTATCAGTAGACCTTACCTTTGTGGATGCTAACGACGTTGTCCGCTATTATTCCGGGACTGAGGAGCGGGTCTTCCCACGAAGCCCGGGGGTGATTGGCCGACAAGTTCACAATTGCCATCCTCCCAAGAGTGTCCACGTAGTCAACCGCATTCTTGAGGCTTTTAAGAAAGGTGAAAGGAACAAGGCCGAATTCTGGATTCAAAGAGAAGGAAAATTCATCTATATTCTCTATATTGCAGTCCGCGATGAGGCGGGAAGGTATTTGGGTTGTCTCGAAGTGAGCCAGGACATTTCTCGCCTTCGCCAGTTACAAGGGGAGCGTCGTCTCCTGGACTGGGAATAAATGCCAGGCAAGGTCGGCCGAAAAGAGGATTTGGGAAGTTTGCCCAGAAATAATCGTGGATAGAAAAGAAGAAAAAGGAAAGGCATTTAAGAAAGATGGGCTTGGGTATATCTATTTGGCTATTTTTCCGATTTTGCTTTTGTGGGGACCGGGTTGAGGGGTGGGCGAGACCTGAGGAGAGCGGTCATAAGATGAAGAAGACCTTTATTTTTATTAGCTTGTCAAAAACAGAATTAAAAGATAATATTTTAAATGCTAAATCCAAAAAAAGAGAGCTTAAAGAGGAGGAGGTTTGTGATGACGAAAGCAAAAAAAGCGACCAAGGGAGAGGCCACAACGCACTCCGACCCCAAGCCTGGCAAGCCTAAAAACAAGAAAGGACAAACTTATGAATGCCGGGTCTGTGGCTATCGGGTGGTGGTCGACGAGACCTGCGGTTGTGCGGAGGAACATGTTTTTGTTTGTTGTGGTCAGCCGATGAAAAGGAAACGAGCCGCGGCTAAATAATTAAAAAGAAATTAAGAAAACTCAACAACAAAACTCAACCACTGGTTAGCTTGAGAACGGAAAGTTTTAATTCCTTTGACAGCTAAATTTCGGGTTTGGCCCAAAAAGAAGGGGAGGGGCCTTTTGTTTCCTTGTTTTCTTAATTCTTTTGTCTCCGAAATCGTTCCTTTAAGCAGCTCATCTTCTGGTGGTTTGATCTTAATAATTTTCTTAATCTGGAGTTAGGTGTTGTTAAATATGTCTGGGGCAAAAAAACGAACGCCTCAAGTTCGCCAAGCAGCGTTCTTAAAATTTTTAGGGACGGGAGGAGCGCGGTTCGTCGTCGCCCGTCAGCTTCGTTCTTCTGCCGGACTTTATTTGGAAGCAGAAGGAAAGCGGGTTTTGATTGACCCCGGGCCAGGAACTATAGTCAGGTTAAATTCGGTTAGGCCCCGGCTCGACCCGGAAAAAATTGACGCCCTTATTCTTACTCACGGTCATATTGACCATGCCAATGACGTCAATATTCTTATTGACGCCATGACAGCCGGCGGACTGAAACGGCGTGGTCGGCTCTATGCCCCTCGGGAGTGTGTGGAGGGTGAAAGGGCGGTGGTTTTTAATTATCTAAAAGGCTATCTTGAGGAAATCGTAGCCCTTGAGCCGCAGCAAACATATTTTTTAGACGGGCTACGCTGGCAAACCTCGGTTCGCCACCTTCATCCGGTTGAAACCTACGGCCTTATTTTTGAGATAGAGGGAAAGAAACTGGCGATTATTGCTGATACTCAGTTTTTCCCTGGTCTGGTGGAGAGTTATCGCGACGCCCATTGGTTGATAATTAACGTAGTCCGGGATACGCCTTTCGAAGACCCCTCCATCCAGCATTTAACTCTTCCTGACGCCCGGCGCCTGATTCAGGCCATAAGGCCAACCACGGCGGTTCTTACCCATTTTGGCATGGGCATGTTACGGGCCAAGCCCTGGGAGCTGGCTCGCCAGCTCGAGGCCGAGTTAGGGGTGAAGGTGTTGGCTGCCACCGATGGCTTAAGTTTAACTCTGGAATAGATATTGTTTATTAAATCGATAGGAAAACTTGACTAATTTTTTATTTTGATTAAAATTTTATTAGGGAAGTAAAAAATTTGCTTAACCGCGGAATGAAAAAAGATAGGCCGAGGTCGGGCCAAGCCCCGCAACCCGAAGGCTATTTTGGCTTCAGGTTTGGGTTTTTATGCCCTTGAGTTAAGTCAATGAAACAAGACCCATCATTCTGGACCGGGATAAGGGATATTTCTATTTTGATTGGCGGCAAGGCAGGCGATGGGGTTCTTTTTACGGGAAACGTGCTGGCTAAATTACTCAAAAGGCAGGGCTGGTGGGCGGTTACCTATCGAGATTTTCCCTCCAACATAAGAGGGGAAGCCACTCAATACACGGTTCGGGCTTCGCTCGATACAGTCGAAAACCGCGGCGACGCGGTGGATATTCTCTTAGCCTTTGATTGTGAAGCCATCCACAAACACAGTCTGCGGCTCAACCGGGGAGGCGTCGTTCTCTGCGACGGCGCTGACGCTGCTGTCTTGCCTGCCTCTGCCGGCGAGAACTTAGCCTCCTTTGCTTTTCCTCTCCGCCAGCCAGCGCGGCAGCAATTTGGTCGCGAAATATATAAAAATATGATTGCTCTTGGCGTCCTGAGCTACCTTCTTGACCTGGAACTTTCTAACCTCGAAGCAATTATCCGGGACATCTATATAAAAAGGAAGAGTGAGGAGGTAATCAAGCTTAACCTCGCAGCCGCTAAATTTGGGTGGGAACAAGGACAGCGCTTGATTCCTCCTGAGGAATGCTGGCCGCTTCCTCGACTTTCTGACGAGGGACGCCTTATTCTTTCCGGAGACGAGGCGATTGCCCTGGGAGCTCTGGCGGCTGGTTGTCGCTTTTTTGCTGCTTATCCCATCTGTCCAGCCTCTGAAATCTGGCAATGGCTGGCTCCGCGGATAAAGGCTTTTGGCGGAGCTGTGGTTCAGGTGGAAGATGAGTTAGCAGCCTTAAACATGGCCATCGGCGCTGCCTTTGCCGGCGCCCGGGCCATGACTTCTACCTCTGGACCTGGAGCTTCTTTAATGATGGAGGCTTTCAGCTTGGCAGGTATGACAGAGACGCCAGTCGTGGTCGCCCATGTTCAAAGGGTTGGACCGTCTACAGGGTTACCGACCAAGACGCAGCAGGGGGATATCCTGCAATGGATATTTGGCTCTCATGGCGAATTCCCCCGAGTTGTTTTGGCTCCAGGCGGAGTAGAGGAATGTTTCCACTTTACCATAGCGGCTTTTAATCTGGCTGAAAAATATCAGGGGCCGGTGATAATCTTGACTGATTTGGACATGGGCCAGAACCTCCGCACCATGGTTATGCCTGGCTCGGAGCCCTGGACAATTGACCGCGGCCGACTTCTTTCCGCTTCGGAATTAGAGCCACTGAAGAAATTTAGGCGCTATGAAATAACGCCAGACGGCATTTCGCCGCGGGTTATCCCGGGCACTCCGGCCGGGGTTCATGTTGTCGAAAGCGTCGAACACGACGAGAGCGGTCTGAGAAGCGAAGACCCCGGCGTAAGAACAAGAATGATGGAAAAAAGAATGCGTAAAATAAAGGCCATTGAGGCTGACCTTATCCCCCCGCTTATTTTTGGCGACCAGGAAGCAGAGCTGGCCATCCTCAGCTTGGGTTCAACCCGCGGTCCAATTTTAGAGGCGATGAAACGTTGCCATCAGGAAGACCGAAAAGTCAAATTCTTCCAGGTGCGCACTCTTTGGCCCTTCCCCAGCCAGGAGGTGAACCATTTTCTGAAGAACGTCAGGCGCCTTTTAGTAGTGGAGAATAACTATACTGGTCAATTGATGACCTTACTTCAGAGCCAGGTAAGAATTGATTCTGGGCTGGAAATGGAGGGGCTAAGAAAATATTCTCCCGATAATTTCACCCCTCAAGAAGTCTATAAGGCTTTAACAGGAATGGCCTAAAAATGCCCGGACGCGATCTTTTTACGCTTTTAAGGCCGACTTGGTGTCCCGGCTGTGGTCTCTACGGCATTTTAGAGGCCCTGAAGCGGGCGGCCAGCAGCCTCGGCCTCGACCCGGCCTCGGTAGTTTTAGTAACCGGCATTGGCTGCCACGGCCGTTTTCCCAATTATTTTCGCAGTTATGGGTTCCACGGCCTCCACGGTCGAGTGATGCCCATCGCCAGTGGAATAAAGATGGTTAACCCTGACCTGACAGTTATCGGCCTAAGCGGTGATGGTGATGCCTATTCTATCGGCCTAAATCATTTGCTTCATGCAGCCCGCCGTAATATAGGCATTTTAGCTGTCGTCGTCAATAACCGGGTTTTTGCTCTCACCCAGGGGCAAGCTTCACCCACCAGCCCGCAGGGATTTGTCTCGATTTCCACTCCTTTTGGCACGGTCGAGCCGCCTTTGGACGGGCTGCAATTGGCCTTAAGTGCGGGCGCAACTTTCTTGGCTCGCGGCTTTTCGGGGGAAGTCGGTCATTTAACTCATTTAATCGCCAGAGGCCTTAAGCATCGCGGGTTTGGTCTCATAGATATTCTTAGTCCCTGTGTTACTCATAATAAAATCAATACTTACGACTGGTACAGAGAGCATAGCGAAATTTTAGACCTGACTAATAATCTTCAGCCCGATAAAAACCAAGCCTGGCATTGGCTGACCCAGCCGGATAAATTCTTTTTAGGCGTTCTCTTCGAGGAAGAAAGGGAATCCTTTGAGGAACTGGTTTTGCCCGATTTAAATCAGCCCATCGCTCATCTCGACTTGAAGCCAGAGCCAGAAAAAATCAGGCAGTTAATGGAAATTTTCCGGTAGGAGAGATATATTATGTTTCTGGACCGAAGAAAGAAGAGCGCCTCAATATTTCTTCTTTCTAAGGCAGAACTTGATTTAAGGAGTTTATAAATGAAAGAGCGCGTGGAAGAGGCTTTGAGGAAAATTCGGCCGGCTTTGCAGCGAGACGGCGGAGATGTGGAGCTGGTGGAGGTAGAGGGAGACGTGGTTAAGATTCGGCTGACTGGCGCTTGCGGCGGCTGTCCGATGAGCCAGATGACTCTCAAAATGGGGATCGAAAGGATTTTGAAGAAAGAAATCCCTGAAATCAGAGAAGTCGTGGCCGTATAAAAGATGAAACGAGTCTATCTCGACCATATTGCCGGAACCCCGGTCCGGCCAGAAGTAGTGGAAGCTATGCTCCCTTTTTTAAGGGAGAAGTTTGGTAATGCCCAGAGCCTCCATAGCGAGGGCCAGGAAGCAGCCGCGGCTCTGGAAGAGGCCCGGGAAAAGGTGGCGGCGCTCATTGGGGCTAAAGCCAGCGAAATCTATTTCACCTCTTCTGGTTCGGAGGCTAATAACTTTGCCCTGAAGGGAATGGCGTTAGCCCGAAAGGACAAAGCTCGCCATCTGGTCATTTCGGCCATCGAACATCAATCGGTGCTTCATTCCGCTAAGTCCTTAGAGAAATTGGGTTTTGAGACGACCCTGGTTCCGGTAGACCGGTTTGGTCTGGTCGACCCGCAAGAGGTAAAAAAGGCTCTCCGGCCTGATACTGCCCTTGTCTCCATCATGCTGGCTAACTCAGAAGTTGGCACTATCCAGCCCATCAAGGAAATGGCCGCTTTTTGCCGAGAAAAAGGCGTGCCCATGCACACTGATGCTGTAGCCGCCGCGGGAAATATTCCCATAGACGTCAACGACCTGGGCGTGGATGCCTTGAGTTTGGTCGGGCATCAATTTTATGGCCCCAAAGGAGCAGGCGCCCTTTACCTTAGGAAAGGAACCAGAATCTTGCCGCTCATTGACGGCGGCATTCAGGAAGGCGGTCGGCGGGCTGGAACAGAGGATGTGGCGGCTATCGTTGGCTTAGGAAAGGCGGCTGAGATTGCCCAAAAAGAGATGGCCAGCTGGGCTCAGGCTCTGAAACCTCTGCGAGACCGTCTGCTTCAAGAATTGCCCAAGATAATTCCTCAGGTCATAGCCACTGGCCATCCTGAACGTCGTTTGCCTTATCATGCCAGTTTCTGCGTGGAATTTATCGAGGGTGAGTCGATGCTGCTTCATCTGGATATGCAGGGATTTGCTACGTCGAGTGGTTCTGCCTGCACCTCCCGGGCCCTGAAGGCTTCGCACGTCCTATTGGCGATGGGCTTGGACCACGCTCTGGCCCAAGGGTCAATCGTCCTCAGCTTGATTGATGGAATTAAGTCCGAGGATATCGACCGGCTTCTCGAGGTTTTTCCACCCATCGTCGAAAGGCTAAGAAAGATGTCGCCTCTTTATACTCAATTTTTGGAGGGGAGGAAGCCATGATTTACAGTGAAAAAGTGATGGAGCATTTCCAAAATCCCCGAAACGTCGGCACCATCAAAGATGCCGACGGTATTGGCGAAGTGGGTAACCCTGTCTGCGGCGACATGATGACTTTTTATATTAAAGTGAAGGATAACCGGCTGATAGATGTGAAATTCCAGACTTTTGGTTGCGGGGCAGCCATTGCCGTCTCCAGCATGGTCAGCGAGCTGGCTATCGGTAAAACTCTGGAAGAGGCTCTTCAGATTACTAATGACATGATTGCCGAAGAATTAGGCGGGTTGCCGAAAAATAAACTTCACTGCTCTAATCTCGGAGCCGACGCTCTCCACGCCGCTATCATGGATTATAAGAAAAAACAGGCGGCCGCAGCGAAACCAAAAGAGGCCGAGAAAGTTGAAGCTGAAGAGAAAAAAGAAGAGGCCTGTTGTTGCCCTTACTGTGATGGGCCCATTGAAGGCCTGGAAAATTATTGTACTCAATGCGAAGTAGAATTAGTCGAATGCCCCCATTGCGGCCATTACACCAAAAAAGGCGAGGCGGCCTGTGTTAATTGCGGGGCCAGTTTAGAGTCATGAAGGCCGATGCCACTGTCGATTGTTTTGGCCTTCTTTGCCCCATGCCTATTATTGAAACGGCAAAAAAATTAAAGGAGTTGCAACCAGGGGAAGTGCTGGAGGTGGTTTCTACTGACCCGGGAATCAAAGAAGACATGCCCTCTTGGTGTCGGTTAACCGGGAATGAATTCTTGGGGCTGGAAGAAGAAGGGGAGTTAATCAGGGTTTATGTCAGGAAAAGGAAATAAGCTTTGAAGTTATTATTTTGAGTCCGAGGATTTAATTGGGAAAAAGAGACGGGCGGATAAGAAAAGGAAAAATCTTGAGTTTATTAAAAACAGAGCTGGAGAAGAAAAGATAAGCTTTAAGCCAAACTCAAGGGCGATAAAGGAAGAGACAAGAAGCCTTCATGGGAAGAGAGCCAAGTTAAATCCAGATTAAATACAGATAGGAAAGCAAAAAGCCATGGGCCCAGAAGATTGGCGGTCGCGAATCATTGAACTCAAAGAAAAGCGAAAAGCGGTCATTGTCGCTCACAATTATCAGGTACCTGAGGTTCAAGATATCGCTGATTTTATCGGCGATTCCCTGGAGCTAAGCCGCCAGGCGGCCCGAGTGGAAGCGGAGGTGATTGTCTTTTGTGGCGTCCATTTTATGGCCGAGACCGCTTCTATTCTTGCACCAGAAAAAATTGTTCTTCTCCCTGACCTTCACGCCGGTTGTCCCATGGCGGATATGATTACGGCTGATGAGCTCAGGGAATGGCGCAAGAGTTACCCGGGTCGGCCAGTAGTTTGCTACATCAATACCAGCGCGGCGGTAAAGGCTGAGGCGGATGTTTGCTGTACCTCCTCCAACGCCCTCGAAATTGTTAATTCCCTGGAAGCCGAAGAGATTCTTTTTGTCCCCGATAAGAATCTTGGCGCTTACATCCAGCGCCACACGCCCAAAAAAATAATTTCCTGGGATGGCTTCTGTTATGTCCACCATCAATTCTCTGTCCAGAATATCCAGGAAAAACGCCGTCTTTATCCTGAAGCCCAAATCTGGGTTCACCCGGAATGTCCGCCTGAGGTCATCGACGGCGCCGACCTGGTCTTATCAACCGGCAAGATGGTTAAAGAAGCCAAAACTACCAATCATCGGGAAATTGTCATCGGCACAGAGCAGGGTATTATCTATCGCTTGAAGAAGGAAAACCCCGCGAAGAATTTTTATCCGCTTCGAGAGGGCTCGGTCTGCTTTAACATGAAAAAAATTACCTTAGATAAGGTTTATCGAGCTTTGGAATCGATGGAACCAAGAATTTTCGTCCCTGCCGCTATCAGGGAGAGGGCTCTTGGGGCCATAGAAAAAATGATTTCCGTCTAAAGGAGGAGAGAAGATGCGTCGGATGACTGAGGAAAATTTAAAGAATGCTCTGGCCGGCGAGAGTCAGGCCCATTTACGCTACGCTTTTTTTGCCGAGCTGGCAGCCAAAGAGAATTTGCCTAATATTTCTCGGCTGTTTGCGGCGGCCAGTTTTTCGGAGCAGGTTCATGCCCGCAATCATTTGCGCACTTTGGGCGCAGTCAAAAAGACTGTCGACAACTTAGAAGCCGCGATTATCGGCGAGGGGTTTGAACTGGAGGAAATGTATCCGGCTTATCAGGCTGTGGCCGCTTTAGAAGGCGAACAGGCCGCGGCCACGACGTTTCAGGCTGCCCTGGAGGCAGAGAAGGTTCATCATGGTCTTTATCGCCGGGCGAAAGAAGCCGCCGAAAAGGGCAAAGACTTAGAAAAGTTTCCTCTTCAGGTTTGCACCATGTGCGGTTATACCGTCGAGGGAGAAGCCCCGGATAAATGCCCGGTTTGCGGCGCTCCGAAGGAGAAGTTCAAAGAATTTTAGTGTTTATTACCCTATCTTCAGCCAAAACAAAGAGGTTTAGCCCTTGAGACCTATTTGTCGTAAAGAGGAGGGAAAAAGGCTATTATCCCCCGCCAGCCAGAAGTGCCGAATTTACCTTGAGACCTATTTTTTGTGAGGAAGAGGGAAAAAGCCCAAAAGGCAGAAAAAAAGAATAGATGACCCGGAGAAAACAACAAAAATCTTTAAAATTGCCGGACTCTAACTTAAAAAAGGTTCTTCCGACTTTCTTGTGGGTAAAAATAAAATATTTTGATGAACCTTTTAGCTTAATCGCCTCCGGCGGGTTTATTGTCCATCAGGCTAATTAGATGAATATAAATAAGATACGAGAACGGCCCAAGATACTGTTTTCGAAAATTCCGCATCTAAAGGCTGTCTACAACCCTTCTGGCGCCTTTAATTCTCCAGGTTTAGCCACACCAAACCCAGAAGAACCAAAAAAGGTAAACGCGTTAAATTAATTTAATTAATTATAATAAGGAGGGGAAAATTGCTCCCAAAAGAAGCGTCTTCCCTTGATATCTTGGCTTTGGCCATAAAATCAGAAATCGAGGCGGCTAATTTTTATAACCGCCTCGGCCGCAAGATAAAGGCCGACCTTTTAAAGCAGAAGGTTCATTTCTTAGCCTACGAGGAAAAGAAGCATCGAGCTATTCTAACCAGGTTATGTCGACAACGTTTTGGTCAGGTGCCCTCTTCTCTTCCTGAACACGGCTTGGCCCTAAATATCGAAATTGCCTCGATTAAGAAGCTGACTGTTCTGGAACTTTTTCAAGCGGCTCTGCGGGCGGAAAAAATGGCCGAGGCCTTTTACCAGGAAGCTGGAGATAAAGTCGAGGATAAGGAAGCTAAGGCAATCCTAAATTATTTAAGGCGGGTTGAACGAAGCCATGCGGCCTTAATCCTTTCCGAAATTGGCTTGCTCCGCTATTTTCCCGAAGATTATGATGTAGCCAGCGCTCATTTTGGGGAAGAGCTGGCCCATATTGGTCCATAATTTAAACCCAGGCCATTCTTGTTTACCTCCGCTAACAGCTAAGGGGATGAGAAGTTTTTTCTTTTGAGATAAAATTGAGTAGCTTGGATAAAGATATTGGGGAGGGAAAGATGGTGGCTCCGGCTAAAGAAAGAATCGGGGAGATAATCCGGCGGCTAAGGAAGGCTTATCCCCATAGCCGAACAGCCCTTCACTTCGAAACGCCGCTCGAGATTTTGGTGGCGACGATTCTGGCGGCTCAGTGCACCGACGAAAAGGTTAACCAAATAACGCCTTTTTTATTTAAAAAATATCCGACAGCTCAAGCCTTAGCTCAAGCTAAACAGGAGGAGCTGGAGGCCATAATTAGACCTACAGGTTTTTACCGGAATAAGGCGAAGGCCATTATCGGTGCGGCCCAAAAAATCGTCGCTGATTTTGGCGGTCAGGTTCCCGACAAAATGGAAGAGCTGGTGACTTTACCCGGCGTAGCCCGGAAAACGGCGAACATTGTTCTTTCTTCTGCCTACCGGAAAGCCGAGGGTATTGCTGTTGACACCCATGTGCGTCGCCTAACTTTTCGCTTAGGACTCAGCCGGCAGAAAGACCCGGAAAAAATTGAACTGGACTTGATGAAATTAGTTCCCAGGGATGATTGGCTTGATTTTAATTATATGCTGGTTGACCATGGCCGGAAGATATGCCAGGCTAAGAAACCGCTTTGTGCGGAGTGCTTCCTCCAGGACCTTTGCCCATCGGCCAAGGATTTGATTAAAGCCGCCGCCCCAAAAAGTCCTGGAGGGAAAACCCCAAAGCAAAAGAAGGCTGATAAAAAAGAGGGAAAGAACAAAAAGTAAAAAGCCCCTCCTTTTCGGGGGCCAAAAGGGAAAGCTTTCCCCACTTTATATAGGCGACGACTGCCTTCATGTAAGAAGGCCCTCCAGCGTTTTTTGGGATTTATAATCAAGAGGATTATAATTTAAGTATCGGTCAGAAAGGAGAAAAATGATTTTGCCGCCACCGCCGCTTCTCCTTCATCGTTCAGGTAATTCCCAAGAAAGAGAGGTCTGAAGTAAAATATCTTTGGAGGTCAGAGTTGGTTAAAGAGGCGATGCTTTTTCATTCTCTGGAAGGCGGAAAGGTAGAGTGCTTTCTCTGTGCCCACCGCTGCCTGATCAGCCCAGGAAAATGGGGCGTTTGTGGTGTTCGGGAGAATCGTGACGGCCAGCTCTACACCCATGTCTATGGCGAGGTTATCGCAGCCCACGTTGACCCGATAGAAAAGAAGCCCCTCTATCATTTTTATCCCGGCTCAAAGGCCTTTTCCATAGCCACGGTCGGCTGTAATTTTCGCTGCCCTTTCTGTCAGAACTGGGAGATTTCTCAAGTGAGCAAGAAAGACAGGCCAGGTGAGTTAGGCTTTCCTCTTCCCCCGGAGAAGGTAGTTAAAGAAGCGCGACGTCACGGTTGTCGGAGCATTTCTTACACTTATACTGAGCCCACGATTTTTTTTGAATATGCCTATGACACCGCGGTCCTGGCCAAAAAGGAAGGGTTGGCCAACAATTTTGTTACCAACGGCTTTATGACGGCCGAAGCCCTAAAAACTATCCAACCCTATCTTGACGGAGCCAACGTGGACCTGAAGGCTTTTCGAGATGAAACCTATAAGAAGGTTTGTAAGGCAAGGTTAGAGCCAGTTTTAGACTCGATAAAGCTGATGAAGGAAATCGGCATCTGGGTTGAAGTAACCACCTTGGTTGTTCCCGGTCTCAATGATAGCCCGGAAGAACTGCGCTCTATAGCCCGCTTTTTAGTTAGCGTTGACCCTGAGCTTCCTTGGCATATCAGCCGCTTTCATCCTGATTATGAATATACCTCGGCCCCGCCAACTCCCTTAGATACCTTGCGCCGCGCTGCGGCCATCGGCCGGGAAGAAGGGCTTAAATTTATCTATATCGGCAATGTTTGGGGCGAAGGCGAGGATACCTTTTGCCCCAATTGTCAGCGGCCAATTATCAAGAGGCAGGGATTTTGGGTGGAAGCCAGGAAGATGGAAAAGGACCGCTGTGCCTATTGCGGCCAAAAAATTGCCGGCCTTTTTGAATAGACTTGACGCTTCCTCAAAAGTCATGAAAAATACCTTAGCTTTGGTACCTCTTGATTCTCTCCCTGGGGAGAGATATTCTTGGCCCATTGCGGCTTGAAGCCCGATAGCTAAAATTGTTTTATTCATTAAGCGGCGGAGCAGGCAGATGAGGCCCTTGAAAAAAATTCATCCAGGAAGCCTTTACTCCTTTTATTCTGGTTTAAACACCGACCTTTATGAGCTGACGATGGCCGCAGCTTATTATGAGCGGGGCATGAACGAGACTGCCACCTTTAGCCTTTTTATCCGCGATTACCCGCCAGCGCGGCGTTATTTTGTCGCTGCGGGCTTAGCTGAAGCCATCGCCTTTCTCCAAAAAATAGCCTTTTCCCCCGAAGATTTGAGCTATTTAGAAAGCCTGAAAATGTTTCGGCCCGAATTTTTGTCCTATTTAGAAAAATTTCGTTTTCGGGGCCAGGTAAGAGCTATTCCTGAGGGGCGTCTATTTTTTGCTGGCGAGCCAGTTTTGGAAGTGGAGGGGCCTTTGATCGAGGCCCAAATGGTTGAAACCGCCTTGATAAACCTTGTCCATGTCCAGGTAATGATCGCCACCAAAGCTTCCCGTTGTTTTCAGGCGGCTCAGGGCCGGCAGCTTATTGACTTTTCTTTCCGCCGCACTCACGGACTGGAAGCCAGTCTTCATGTGGCTCGGGCCAGCTTTATTGCCGGTTTTGCCGGCACCAGTAATGTCTTGGCCGGTTATCTCTACGGGATTCCTGTTTATGGAACGATGGCCCACTCCTTTGTCTCCAGTTTTGACCAAGAGACAGAGGCTTTCCGGGCTTATGCCGACACATTCCCGGAGCGAACTATTTTTCTGATTGACACCTACGACACGATTTTAGGGGCTAAAAAGGCCGCTCAGGTCGGCCGGGAAATGGCCAAAGGCGGCCACAAACTATTGGGAGTAAGGCTTGATAGCGGGGAGATGGCCTCACTTTCCCGTCGGGTAAGAAAAATCCTGGATAAAGCCGGGCTGAAGGAAGCGAAAATCCTGGCGTCCGGGGCCTTTGATGAATATAAAATAGAGGCAGTCCTCAAGAAAGGGGCGGCCATTGACGCCTTTGGCGTGGGAACCAAAATGGGTGTTTCCGCGGATGCGCCTTATTTCGATATGGCCTATAAAATGGTGGAATATGCTGGCCGGCAAATCTTGAAGCTCAGCCCTGGGAAAGCTACCTTAGTAGGCGGGAAACAGGTCTGGAGGTTTTATGACCGGAAGGGAAAATATCATCATGACGTGATTGCCCTGAAGGAAGAAAATATGGCCGGCGGAGAAGCTCTTTTGCAGCCAGTCTTGAACCAAGGAAAACTAATTAATCCCTTGCCCTCGCTCCGTGAAATCCAGCAAACCTTTCTTCGGGATTACGCCCAGCTTCCGGAAAAATATAAGGCCATCAGAGCTGGCGGGCCTTTCTATCCTGTACGGCTTTCGGCCACCCTTCGCCAGCGCCAGACAAAGACGGTCAGACTCGTCAAGGAAAAAGAACTGGGCGAAAGCTGAAGATTAGAGACCGCAGAGAATTTCCTTGCCCCTTGGCTGCTGCCTTGGCCTCGTTTAGGCGGAGGCATCCGCAGCGAACGGAGGTTTACTGGAAGAGCGATTCGAGAAGGCTAACCTTCGAAAATCGCTTCCGCCAGCCAGGAATTATCATCTAAACCTGCTCAAATAAAATTGGAGGAAACCGAGTGATGAAATGAGGGAATAATTTAAATACCAAAATCTATAATTAAAATTAAGGAGCCTTCAGACTCTGTTTTGGTAAAGACGATAGATTTTAGGACACTCAGCAGCGGGTTGAATCTGGGCCAGTTCATCGTTGCCGAGGACGATCAGAGAAAAAGATAAACAATATTGGTCTTCAACTCGCCTTTAAATATCGTTATTTGTGGGTTCTATATAGGCTGTCTGAGATTAATAATTCTTTTAGTCTACCCATTAAAAACCCAGAAGAGCCAAATTAGGTAAATATGTAAGGCGGCACCAATTTTAAAGCTGGCCGCAGTAGAAGCTTTTGCTCAGCTAATTATTGTGGGAACAAGAGTTGTAGCCAAATAAAGCTGCCTGCGAGGCAAAGGACAGAAAGCAAAAAATCCTACGGGTGGCGCCAAAAGGCGAGGCGTTCAAAGCGAAGATAGGGGTTTGCCCCTTGGATTTGAAGGTAATCAGCCAAAGTTCCTTCGAAGCTGATGAGACCAAGGCAATCAGGATGGAGGGGCATTATCCCCCATCTTTCTTCGCCGCTCGGGCCGAATAAAAGGCCGAGCGGGAAAAGACGGCAAACCAGCGGTCGGACGGGATGAATCGAACAACCCGAGGGACCAAGAAAAATGCAGGCTCCGCTGCCTTTATTTTTTAGAGAAGGTCGGGGGCCTAAATCAGCGAACTGGTTTAAAAACTCTTGGCGGGGAAGGCGAAGATGTTTAGTTAGGCGAAAAATCTCGTAGTTGTTTAATTCTATATGGCGGTTATAGCAACAGGCACAACAGCGGTGGCAGGTGAAGTTAAAAGGGCTCGAAAGAGTCAAGTTAAAGGACAGGCCTTCGCTAACAGTGAAAAAATTCATCGCTTTGTACCAAAATCATAACTATTTATTTCAAGAAATTGAATAGACCGAAAACCTCATGAAGCCTCTCCTTATTTTTATCGACATATATAAAAAAGTAAAGAAAAGCATTGAGGAGGATAAGAGCGCCCGGTTTTTTAATTTTTTAATTCGAGCTAATTTCTTTTTTTGTAGCCAAAGAGACCGCTCCCAGAGTGATTTTTCCCACGGCCAGGGCATTAATATCGGGTTTTTATGGGAGCTTGTCTCTCAAAAATTAGATAAGATTTTTCCCCTCAATTAGAGAAAAGAGGCTTGTCAGTGGGTAATTAAAAGGTGCCCAAAACCAAAGTTGACGCTGACCAAAGCATGACTCAAATTTAATACTGGTTTTCCACGTAAATTGAGGCTTGTTGACTCCAGAAAAAATGATTAAAATAATATTAAAAGAGAAAATAGGAGGGGATGATGAAAGAAAGGCGTGTTGCTTCGGGAATACCTGGTCTGGGCATGGTTCTGCAAGGACCTTCTCTGGCGCTTCAGACTGAGAGAATTCAGGATAACGCCTAAGGGCTTATGGGTCGGGGAGAAGCTTAAGGGAATTACCGGCCTTCTTTCGGGGACAGTAAGGCCATGGGAACAGAGTCAATGAGAGAAAATAAGAAGCTCATCGGCGTCCTTTTTTCAGGTGAAACCGACCGCAAGCTCTTAAGAGATTTTTTGCTTCAGGAAGGCTACTCTGTTTCGGCACCTGAACTCCCTGAGTTTAACCCAGAGGCGTGGGATAAAATTGACCTTATTTTAGTTGAGAGCTCCCTGGCTGAGAATTTAGCCCAGGAGCTTATGGTTTTAAAACAAAAAACCTTCTGGCGATTTTCTTTCCTTCCCGTAATTGTGGCCATCCCGACTACGGAAAGAGTGTCTCGCTGGCTCAACTTTGGCTTTGATGACGTCCTCTTTTTGCCGATGGACAAAGAGCTTCTGGCCATCAGAATCCGGGCCTGGCTCCGGCTCAAGGATGAAACCACCCAGCATTTTCGCGACCCGGTGGAAAGAAGCCCCATCGGTTTTTACCGGACAACACCCCAAGGCCAAATTCTTTATGCAAACCCGGCCATTATTAGAATGCTGGGGTTTAATTCCCTCGAAGAATTGGCGAGGAGAAACTTGGAGGAAGAGGGTTTTGAGCCAACCTACCCCCGGAGCTATTTCAAAGAAGTTTTGAAAAAAGAGGGAAGAGTCACTGGGTTAGAATCAATCTGGAAGAAAAAAGATGGAACCAGAATCTGGGTAAGAGAAAGTGCCAGAGCAATTAAGGATGATTCGGGACAGCTTCTCTACTACGAGGGCACAGTGGAAGACATCACAGCACGAGTTGAAGCCGAGGAAGCCTATTTCGCCGTAGTTGAAAACGCCCTACAAGGCCTGGCGATAATCCAGAATAATCGGGTTGTTTTTGCTAACCAGGCTTTAGAGAAATTGAGCGGCTACTCAAGGGAAGAGCTCCTCTCTTTTACGCCCACTCAGATGAGGAATGTTGTCCATCCTGAAGACCGCCATTGGGTCTGGGAAAATATGCAAAGACGGTTGAGAGGAGAAGCTGTGCCGGCGAGCTATGAATTTCGTTTTCTCCGTAAGGACGGGGCCATAACCTGGGCAAGAATATCAGCGGCGCTGATTACTTTTCGCGGCCAACCGGCTCTCCTCGTTTCTTATCTGGATGTAACTGAAGAGAAAAAATTAGCCGACCGTTTAGAAGCGATAAGAGAGCTGGGGAAAAAGTTGGTGTTTACGCACTCCAAGGAGGAAGTGGCCAGGGCGGTAGTCGAGGGAGCGCAGGCGTTGCTGGGGCTTGACGATATCGGGTTTTATCTCGTCGACTCGACCCGGAAAAAGTTAAACTTAGTAAGTCATTCCTATCAGACACCGCCAGGTCCGGAGAGATTCTCGCTAAGAGCCCGGCGCGGTATCGTGCCTTTCGTGGCTCGAACCGGAAAAAGTGTTTATCTCCCTGATGTCAGCAAACACCCCCGGTATGTAGCTGGGAGTAAAGAAACCAGAAGCGAGTTTTGTCTGCCTTTAAAGGTTCAAGAAAAAGTCAGCGGTGTTTTAAACATCGAGAGCCCCAAGCTTAATGCTTTTGGCCCGGCCGAGCAGAAACTCATCGAGACTTTGGCGGATGTAGCCTCAGTGGCTTTGGGAAGCATAGAGAATCTTGAGCTCCTTTTTGCAAGCGAGGAGCGATTTAGACATTTAGCTCAGAGCTCTCCTGATATAATTTATCGCTACCGCTTCTGGCCCCAGCCGGGCTTTGATTACGTTAGCCCAGCCATAACCAAAATTGCCGGCTATACCCCGGAAGAGGTCTATTCCCATCCGGATATTTGGCTGGAAATGGTTTACCCTGAGGACCGGCCTATTCTTGAGGCCATCCGGGATAAAGGCGAGTCTCTTAACGTCCCGATAGAACTCAGGTGGGTCAGGAAAGATGGCAGAGTTATCTGGGGTGAGCACATTAACGTTCCTGTCTACGATCATCTTGGCAACTTAATCGCCATTGACGGGATCGCCCGCGACATCACTGAGCGGAAACAAATCGAAGAGAGAATTCAGCAAGCTTATAAAGCAATGCTCGCCCTTTTGGATAATGTAGAAGATGTGATTTATGTTGCGGATATGGAGACCTACGAAATTCTTTTTGCCAACCTATATACTAAAAGGCTTTTGGAGAAAGAATTGATCGGCGGGCTCTGCTATCGGGAGTTTCAGCATCTTGATGCGCCCTGTTCTTTCTGCACCAATGAAAAAATCAAAGCCCTCGGATATGCCCCCTATTATTGGGAATACCACAATCCCGTTACTGATAGGGATTATTTTATCATAGACCGGGTTATTCGGTGGCCGGATGGTCGAGAAGTCCGTTTTGAAGTAGCCAGAGACATAACTGAACTCAAAGCCAAAGAAAGAGAGGTTCGTGACTATGCGGAAAAGGTCGAAAGACTTTTTGACCAAGTGGTCGGTGCCTTTTCCTCTGCCATGGAACTTCGTGACCCCTACACAGCTGGCCACCAGTTTCGAGTGGCTGAGCTCAGCTACGCTATAGGTAAGGAACTGGGTTTTTCGGCGGACGAAATTCAGGGTCTAAAGGTGGCGGCGCTGCTTCATGATATCGGCAAAGGTCTATTTGTCCCAGCCGAAATCTTAACCAAGCCGGGAAAACTGACTCATTGGGAAATGGCTCTAATTAAGGTACATCGCCAGGCTGGCTATGAAATTCTTAAAAATGTCGATTTTCCCTGGCCAGTGGCTGAGGTCATCCGTCAGCATCATGAGCGTCTTGACGGCTCAGGTTATCCGCAAGGGCTAAAGGGAGATGAAATCTTGCTGGAAGCTAAGATTATCGCCGTGGCCGATGTGGTCGAAGCCATGAGCTCCCACCGGCCCTATCGGCCCTCCCTGGGATTGGCGGCGGCTCTGAAGGAAATTGAAGCTCAAAAGGGCCGGCTTTATGACCCCAAAGTGGTGGAAGCCTGCCTGAGGATATTTTCCCGCGGTTTTTCCTTCGCTCCTTACGAGAGCTCAACTTTTAACACCAACAGGGAAAAGACTGAAGAAAGGTCGTAGAATAGACCAGTCTTATTTTCACATGGCTTCCTGAATTAATTCCTTCGAAATTTTTCAGGTAATTTCTGGTTTTCTTTGGGTGAACCTGGAGAATTAAAGACGTCAGAAGGCCTTTAGCCAGCCTTTCGATGCGGGGTTTTAGAAGAAATTATCTTGGGTCGTTCTCGTATGGCATGTTAAAATATAATGTTAACTTTGGCTTTGGGCATGGAAAGGAAAAAAGGTTTTATTTATCTCGACCATCCGGCTGATGCCAAGTTCCAGGCTTTTGGCCGCAGTCTCGAGGAAGCCTTTAGCCAGGCGGCTCTGGCCGTGGCTTCTCTAATGTGGGAACCGGGAAGGGTAAAAAGGGCGGAGAGCCGCGGCGTCCTGGTTGAGGGCAAAGACTTAGAGCAGCTTCTCTTTAAATTCTTGAGCGAAATTCTTTATCTTTTTGAGGCCAAAGGATTCCTCCTGGCGGCGGTGAGGGAGGTCAAAATCCTTCAACCAGAGGCCGAGTCGGGAAATGGTTACCAGCTAAGGGCGGTGTTCGAGGGTGATAGGCGGAACAATTCCTATTCGGTTTTCGGTGAGGTCAAGGCGATTACCTACCATGATATGCGTATTTCCCAGAGCGACCGCGTCCTGGTTCAGGTCGTGGTGGATATGTAAGGAGGGACGGGATGGAGCTAAAAAAGATTAATGATTTTACTTGGGAAATTCCGAAGCAGGGAGCGATGCGCGTTCCAGCCATCATCTATGCTTCTGAAAGGCTCTTAGCGACAGTCAAGAAAGACCAAACCCTGGAGCAGGCCAAGAACGTCGCGTGCTTGCCCGGCATTCAAAGATATTCTTATGTCATGCCTGATGGCCATCAGGGCTATGGCTTTCCCATCGGTGGTGTCGCAGCCTTTGATTTGGAGGAGGGTGTTATTTCTCCAGGCGGCGTTGGCTACGATATTAATTGCGGGGTGAGGCTTCTTAGGACCGATTATCGAGAAAAAGACCTTGCTGGCCGGCGTCGTGAGCTTCTGACCGAAATTTTTAAAGAGGTGCCAGCCGGCGTTGGCAAAGGCGGGGTAACCAAGCTCAGCCGCAACGTGCTCCTTGAAATTCTGACCAAGGGAGCGGAGTGGGCGGTTGAAAATGGTTATGGTAGTCGAGAAGATTTGCTACTCACCGAAGAAAACGGCCGGATGAAGGAAGCTGACCCGAGTTATCTGTCTTCGCGGGCCTTAGAAAGAGGTATTCCCCAGCTGGGGACGCTGGGCTCGGGTAACCATTTCCTCGAACTGCAGAAAGTAGAGACTATCTATAATGCAGAAATTGCCCGGGTTTTCGGGATTGAAGAGCCGGGGCAAATCTTAGTCATGATTCATTGTGGCAGCCGCGGGCTTGGCCACCAGGTAGCTACTGATTTCATCGAATTAATGGAGAATAAGCTCGGCGCAAAAGGCTTGCCAGACCGGGAACTAATCAATGCGCCCATCAAATCGGCCTTGGGCCAGCAGTATTATAAATCGATGTGCGCCGCGGTCAATTATGCCTTTGCTAACCGCCAGATGATTGCCCACTGGGTAAGAGAGGTTTTTTCTCGGGTCCTGGGAAGCTCGGCCGGGATGAGGCAAATCTATGATGTCTGTCATAACGTAGCTAAGATAGAAAAGCATCGGATTGATGGCCAAGAGAAGCTGGTTTGTGTTCATCGCAAAGGCGCGACCCGTAGTTTTGGTCCAGGCCGGCCAGAAATCCCCGCTGCTTACCGTGCCTTTGGCCAACCGGTTATTATTCCTGGAAGTATGGGCACAGCTTCTTATATCTTGATTGGGACTAAAGAAGCTGAGGAACTTAGCTTTAGTTCCACGGCCCATGGCGCGGGTCGAGTCATGTCCCGTCATGAAGCGCTCCGCCGCTTTCGAGGCGAGCAGGTCCGCGACCAGTTAAAAGCCAAGGGAATCGAGCTTCAGTCAACCAGCCTAAAAGGGGTGGCCGAAGAGGCTTCGGCCGCTTATAAAGATGTTGATGAAGTTGTCCGGACTTCTCACGAGATGGGAATAGGCCGGCTTGTGGCCAAGGTAGTACCTCTTGGGGTAATGAAGGGCTGACCTCCCTTTTATAAAAATATTTTTATCTTAGGAAGCTTTATCTATTAAGTGACAACTTTATCGATATCCTTTTCCGCATAATCTTCAAACTGGAGAGCCAGGGTGTATTCGCTCTGAAGCATGAGGGCATGGCTCTTTTCTACCCGGCTGAGATACTGAAGGAGACGTTTTTTATCGCCCTGAACCCGACGGCTCAGCCCAGCATAAAAGGCTTCAGCGGCCTTTTCGGCTTTTATCGCCTGCTCCAAAATGTCTGCCAAAGAGCTGGCGGGCCTAATTATCACGGAAGGCAAGAGTTTCTCTTCGACCTTTTCTGGAATCACCAGTTCGGCCCGGGGAAAAGAAGCCGCGAAAAGATTTCTCAGGGCTTTCTCGTGCTTTTTTTCTTCCAGCGCCAAAACCTTGATTTTTTCTCGGAGCAGAGGATTTTTTAACCTTTTCGTTAAGCGCTGATAAATTCGATTGGCCTCAATCTCCGCCCTTATGGCCATCCCGAGAAGCGTCTTTAAAGAAGTTCGCGTCAAGCTAAGCATCCTTTTATCTCCTTTAAGGCTAATTTAATTCTATGGTTTCAACCGCAGTTTTTGTAGCTTTTCCCTTAGCTCGGCCATTGTCAGGCAATTGAGTACATCGCCCTTTTCTAACCAGCCGCGGCGGGCGATACCCACCCCGAAGCGCATCATGGCCAAACCGCCCGGGCCATGGGTGTCGGTGCCGATGGCAATGGGAATTTTTAGCTCCTTGGCTTTTCTCAAATAGATTTCATTTAGGTCGAGCCGGTCATAATAGGCATTGAGCTCTAAGGCCTTGCCCATTCTTTTTGCCGCGGCCATGACCTCATCCAAATTGACCTCGTAACCAGCCCGGCCAGAAATTAGCCGACCCGAAGGATGTCCAATTATTTGGATATAAGGGTTGGCCAAAGCCCGACTGATTCTTTCCGTCACCTGTTTGCGGAACCCGGAATGAACCGAGGCTACGACGACGTCGAGCTTCTGGAGAAGTCTGTCCGGCAGGTCCAAGGAGCCATCAGCCAGGATATCCACTTCCACCCCTTTGAGGAGAACAAGGCCGGTGAGCTTTTTATTGAGGCGGTCGATTTCTTTCATCTGCTCAATTAACTGGTCGGGAGTAAGGCCGCGGGCATATTTAGCTGATGGGGAATGGTCGCAAATCGCCAAGTATTCATAGCCTCTCTGGCGGGCCTGCTCTGCCAGCTGTTCTAAGCTTAAGCTACCGTCGCTCCAGTTAGAATGGACATGAAGGTCGCCTTTAATGTCTTCGGCCTCGATTAATTGGGGGAGGCGGCCTTCTTGAGCCGCCTCAATTTCCCCCCGGTCTTCTCTGAGCTCAGGAGGAATCCAGGGAAGGCCGAGGGCTTGGTAAACTTCTGCTTCCTCCCGGCCGGCGATTTTCTTTTCCCCGCGAAAAACGCCGTATTCGGAAATTTTCAGCCCTAACTCTCTGGCTAAGCTTCGCAAACGAATATTGTGGGCTTTAGAGCCCGTGAAATACTGGAGGGCGGCGCCATATTCTGAAGCCTCGACGATTCTTAAGTCCACCTGACGTTCGCCGGATTCAGTCTGCAAAAGGATCGAGCCCTTAGTAGACCCCTCCGCCAGCACCCGACTGACCGCCGGATGATGGGTAAAATGACGAATAATGGCCGCCCCATCTTTGCCGGTAGCCAGGATGTCAATATCACCCACAGTTTCTTTCATCCGGCGAAGCGAGCCGGCTGGCGCCATCTGTTTTATCCCAGGAGCTTTTTTAAGATGGTCGAGGACAGTTTCCACAATCGAGAGCGCCTCGTAAAGGGAAATCCTTTCTTGGGCCTTTTCAAAGGTTTCAATACCCTTAAGGATATTTTCCACTCGCTTGGCTCCTAATCCGGGCAGCTCACTCAGGGAGCCATCGCGGATCACTCTCTTTAAATCAGCCAAGCTTTGGACTCCCAGTTCTTTGTTGGCTAAGTGGATTGTTTTAGGTCCTAAGCCCGGAATTTCGAGCAGCGTCAGGAGGCTCAGGGGAATTTCTGACAGGGCTTCCTCGTACTTTTGCATCCGGCCGGTGGCGAGATATTCTTCAATCTTGGCCGCTAAGCCGGAACCGATTCCAGGAATGTTTTGAAGTCTTTTCTCTTTGCTCAGAGTCTCTATATCCTCTGGCAATTCTTCTAAGACGCGGGCGGCTTTGCGATAGGCCTGGACCTTGAAAGCCAATTCCCCTTTGATTTCCAGGGCATCAGCGATGCGGTTGAAGATGGCCGCCAGTTCTTTGTTCTTGCTCATCGAGGCTCAGCGGGCTCTTATTAACCTCAGTTTACGCAGGCTTTTCTGGTTTATTTTATCCTCCAAGCTCAGCACCATCTGGTTTTCGCCCCGCCTGAGGGGAACTACCCAAGAATCAATGATATTTTCGTTTTGGCGGAATTTCTGCTTGACCGCCTCTAAGCTGAGCGTATCGCCGTATTCTCTCTCCAAACGGAAAACTTCTCGGCTTTGGCTCAACCTGATTTCCACGGAAAAACGCAAAGCATAGCGCCAGAGTTTATCGCTGGGGGCAAAGGTGATACCCCTGAAGGGAATGCTTAAGATGAAGGAAGCTGAAGGGTTGCCCTGTTCATCGCGGTCTATTCTATCTAAGGTGATAAAAAAATCAGGAAGGCCTGGAACAGGGAAGTCGGTGGTGTCATCAGTGACTTCAGCTACTCGCTGATAATAAAGAATATTGGGGTCAAAGCTGTAGTAAGAGATCATGGACATGGGCCTAACGGTTATATCCGAGGTTAGTTTGTAATCCTTAGTGCCTTCGGTGGCCACAAAGATTAAGCGGAGAGGCCCGGAAAAATAATCCGGATATTGGTTATAAACCCAAACCTCACTCGGTCTTTCGTTAACCGTCCCTTCCTCCAGCAGGTTGGAGCTCAGTTCCCGTCTTGTTTGACCAAATTCGGTGGGCGTGTCGCCCATAGTTTTTTTAATGACGTCAGTCGGTGGCCCCAAGAGGATATAAATTCGGCCGCGGTCTGTTTTCCAGCCAGGAATGCCCGCCCGAAAAGCTTTATCAGCGATGGCCATGCGGGTGTAATAGGCCTGACGGAATTCGTTGGCCTCGGTCTCAGGATTGGGGTCACGGCGACGCCAGAATTCTTCGATGAATTTTCCCCGGTCTTCAGGCGGAATTTCCCGGAAAATTCTTTCTTCTTGGGGAGTAATGATATAGCTTATCTGTTCCAGGAAGCGAAGAGCGGGAGCATCAAGAGGAGGGGTGGCGAGAGGAGGCGGAGCACAAGAGGAAGCGAGAAAGAGGGCCAGACTTAATAATAATAACCAATTCCCTCGTTTCCCCGCGGCCAATAATCTCTTCATGGATTATAGTCTCTTATGTTTCATTATAACCCCTTTTCTTTATTTTTACTCATTTGCCTTTTTGCTGCAAGTCAAGTCAGTTAAGCCTCGTCCTTAAAAGGGGTAGTGCTTTCAGGGCTCTTTTATCTTAAATTTTTAGCGTTCTTCAGCTCCAAGAACTCTTCTAACTGGAGAAAAGTCGGGATCTATAAAGCCTTATCTTAACCCCTTTAAAATTTACGCTGAGAATAAATCGTATTTTTAATTTAAAATACTATGGCCGGGCTAAAATCTTATAAAATCCTTGCTTTTAAAGAAAATACAGCCGCTCCGAGTCTAACAAGGTACCATACTTTTGACGAAAGAGGCCCCCACTTAAACCTTAATTTTATAAAAGGATTTTTTGGCATCTAATTTATTGGCTCTCTTCCATTTTATATGGGCTGGTTTGGGCGCTCAGTTTGGGAGGGCAGAAGTGACCATGGAAGGTTTGGCCTTCCCGAATCGGGCTTCGAGGGAACCTCTGGGCGCCGACGATGTCTGAGCCTGAACCGGACAAACGGAGAGGCCAAGGGGGGGGCGAGGGACTTCCGCGCTATGTCTATGAACCGGGAGGCGAGTTCCGCCGGCGCCGAGAAGGCCGAAGAGGGAACGGCGTTAAAAACCTGATTGGGAGCGAGGCCATCCCGAACGGTTCCGGGCCTAACCCACACAATATGGAAGAAAATCAATTTATTTTTAGCTTTCTTCCGGCTTTGTTTATTAGCCAGCTTTATTTAGCGCAAATATCTTGTATAAAACAGGCCGGAGCACTAAGACCAAAGGGCAAATAACGGCTCTGGGAGAGCAAAGCAAATATCTTGTATCAAAAAGGCCAGAGCACTAAGAAAGAGTTGGCCAAAAAACTTGGCCATCACCTCTTATGCAGAAACCAGGGCGACGTTGACATTTCAGCCGGCGTGTAGGATATTCTGAAAGGCAGGGAGGACGGATGAAAGTTTTGCTTGCTGGTTATAACCTTGATACCACCGTCATCGAGGCCTTGGCTAAGAATAGCCCGCCCCGACTTGACCTGACTCCAGAGACGCTTTCCGCCGCTTATGCCCGCATTTCCCGAGACCCCCGACCAGTGGACGAGCTTAGAGCCGAGGCCCGACAAGAGGTGGAAAGGGCGCGACGTTCTAACCAGACTATTATCTTCAAAATGGGGCATCATTCGGTGGCCGAGCACGCCGTGTTTAATTTTGACCTGATTGGCCTCAGCCGTTTGGCCATCGAGGCCGTCGAGCATTTCCGGCTGGCTTCCTACACTGAAAAGTCGCAGCGTTATGTCAAACTGGGCGGAGAAGTAGTTGTCCCCGAGGAAATTAAAGAGGCCGGAAAAGAAGATGAATTTCTTTATTTGGCCCGGCGGCAACATGAACTTTATCAACTCCTTTATGAAAGATTGCGGCCCTATTTTTTTAACCAATACCAGGAAGTGGCCGCCAACCCTAAAAACCAAATCATTCTCGATAATTGGGCTAAAGAAGATGCCCGCTACGTGCTTAGCTTAGCTACTCAGAGTCAATTAGGTATGACGGTCAACGCCCGGACCCTCGAACTGATGATTCGGCGGTTCACCGCGGCCAAATTAAAGGAATTAAGAAACCTGGGGAAAGCCCTTTATGAATTAGCCAGCCAAGTGGCCCCGTCGCTGCTTCTTTTTACGGCGGCCAGTCCTTACGAAGCCTTAACCTATGACGACTTAACTCGAGAAGTCCAGGCTTTGAGGGCCAGAAAAGGATTGCCCGAGGACAGCTCTCGGCCTAAGCCTGTCCAGCTCCTCCGCTTTCCCCAGAAAGGCGATGATTATTTGCTGACCTCTTTGGTCTACCGTATATCCGGGCTCTCCTTTGCGGCCAGCAAGAGATTGGTGGCCCGAATGACCGCCAAAGAGAAGCGGCAGCTTTTTCTGGCGAGCTTCCGTCATCTGGAGTTTTATGACCGCCTGCTCCGGGAGTTCGAACACGTGGACCTCACCTTTGAACTCATGGTTTCTGCTTCCTGTTTTGCTCAGCTCAAGAGACATCGGATGGCCACTCTGACGCCCCAGCCCTACGACCCTGCTTTGGGGGTAACGATTCCGCCCTCAATCAAAAAAATCCGGGCCACTCGGGAATTTTTGGCCGTCATGAAGCAGGCTGAATCTCTTTATCGTCAGCTTCAACCTTCCTTAGGGGAAGCCGCCGCTTACGTTCTTACCAATGCCCACCGACGCCGGGTACTTTTTAAAGCCAATGTCCGCGAGCTTTATCATGTTTCCCGGCTGCGGGAAGATTTATCAGCTCAGTGGGATATTAGAAAATTGGCGGGGCAAATTACCCGTTTAGCTAAAAAAGCCATGCCTCTGAGCTTCCTTCTGGTAGGCGGGAAGGATGCCTTCCCTGAAATCTACCGCCGCCTTTTTGGCGCTGAACCTGCGACTAAGCCACCAGAATTATTTAAACCGATTACTCAGGCAGGTTGAGGGTCAAAATTAAGAGGGTTCTTCTGGGTTTGGTGTGGGTATGCCCGGAGAATTAAAGGCGCCATAAGGGTTGTGGACAGCCTTTAGATGCGAAGTTTTAGAAGAGAGTCTCTTGGGCCGTTCTCGTATCTTATTTATATTCATCTAATTAGCCTCATGGACAATAAACTCGCCTGGGCGAGGTAGCTAAAAGGTTCATCAAAATATATTATTTTGGCCCACAAGAAAGTCCGAAGAACTATTAAAAGTTAATT
>Ga0078972_1002810_pt1 | contig 55610 bp, 52 predicted proteins | sample YelNatPaOPGAMG01_FD_67568 | JGI IMG/M metagenome (GOLD analysis project Ga0078972, IMG submission 67568) | Hot spring thermophilic microbial communities from Obsidian Pool, Yellowstone National Park, USA - OP-RAMG-01 (SPADES assembly) (version 2) | ecosystem: Environmental > Aquatic > Thermal... | reverse complement strand
TGCCCCATTCGGGAATCTCCGGCTAAGCTTGCTCGACAGCTCCCCGGAGCTTATCGCAGTCTTGCCACGCCCGTCTTCGGCTGCTAGCGCCAAGGCATCCACCCTGCGCCCTTAGTATCTTCGACCTACATCAGCCTGAACACAAAACTTATTCACTTGTTAAAGTGCAGGACAGCTTGGTGTACACCAAGCTGTCCCAGTATACAGCAATCCAAATCTCCGGTCAATTGCTATAGGTGTACACCAGCCATGTATTAACTAGTATAGACCAGTCCCTGGGTGTTGTCAACTGCTAGTTGATCCATCAACCAAAAAAGCGGTCAAAATGAGTATAAAGATGGCATAGAGCAAGCCGACCCATACCATATCACGGAACCTGAGCAATTTCAGCAGCCAGATTATGGGCAAACTGAGCAATACTAAGATGCTGTGTCCCTGTGATCGCCGGGCATCCAGGTACAGGTTCTCTATGTCTTGTGTGCTGGGGGGTGAGTGCATAGCAGCGGAGATGCCAAGCCAACAAAGAGCGAAATAGACACCGGTCCGCCATGGCATTTTGAGAGCGAGAACAAAGATGGTGAAGGCAAAAGCGGTATTTATCAGGAAGGGCGCAACGGCGATTAGGAACATCTTGCCAAGGTTGTCCACTTTGTCATGAATGATATAGCCTGGCGGGTCTCCCAATCTGAAATAACACACCTTCTGTACAGGCACAGAAAGTCGGTCGCAGAAGAACTTATGGGACCATTCGTGCAGAATAATGCCAGGGAAGGTGAGCAGTGAAGTCAGTCTGGATAGCAGGGTAGCGTTTATTCCCATTCTATCGTGGAAGGTGGCTTGCTGGTAATATCGTAGACAACGCGGTTGACGCCGGGCACCTCGTTAACGATGCGGCTGGAAATGCGGGCTAAAAGGTCATAAGGTAGCCGTGCCCAGTCTGCTGTCATGGCGTCCTGGCTGGTCACAGCTCGGACAGCTACCAGATATCCGTAAGTACGATAATCGCCCATAACACCGACGCTTTTCAAGTCGGTGAGTACGGCAAATGATTGCCATAGCTGGCGATAGAGCTTCGCCTTCTTGATTTCGTTCATGACTATCCAGTCAGCGGCGCGGAGTGTCTCCAGACGTTCAGGGGTTACTTCGCCGATTATGCGGATAGCTAGCCCCGGACCAGGGAAAGGTTGGCGCCACACTATGTCTTCCGGAAGACCGAGTGCCAGTCCTACCTCTCGGACTTCGTCTTTGAACAGGTAGCGCAATGGTTCAATTAGAGTGAGTGACATTTTTGTTGGCAGCCCACCCACGTTATGGTGCGTCTTTATTCTAGCAGCGGCTTTGGTCTCTTTAGAGGTGCTCTCGATAACATCGGGGTAAAGTGTACCCTGGGCGAGGAAATCGACTTTGCCGAGTCGGGCCGCTTTATACTCGAACACTTTGATGAATTCCTCGCCTATGCGACGCCGTTTGATTTCCGGGTCAGTGACCCCTTTTAGCCGTCTGAGGAACCTTCGGGAGGCATCCACATAGACTACGTTCATCTTTAATTTGTTACGAAAGGTGTTAAGGGCTCGCTCTGGTTCCTCGCGGCGCAAAAGTCCGTTGTTGACGAAGATACAGGTCAGCTGGTTGCCGACAGCTTCATGGACTAGAGTTGCGGTGACTGCTGAGTCCACACCGCCGGAAAGGGCGCAGATAACTCTGCCATTTTTGACCTGCTGTCTTATGTTGTCTACGGTCTCATTTATGAAATTTGATGGTGTCCAAGTGCCTTGACAACCGCATATGTGGTAAAGGAAGTTCTGGATTATAGTCTTTCCCTGTGGGGTATGGGCTACTTCGGGGTGGAATTGAAGGCCGAAGACATTCCTGTCGTTACCTATTGCCGCAGCTGGCGAGTTTTCTGTGTAAGCTAGGACTTTGAAGCCGGGTGGTAGTTCAATTATCTGGTCACCATGGCTCATCCACACAGGCAAAGAAGACGGTAGTCCAGTGAACAGGGGACAAGCCTTATCATTTATGTGCAGGATAGCCTGACCGTACTCATGTTTGCTTGCTGGAGCTACCTTCCCGCCAAGCTGGTGGGAGATGACCTGCATGCCATAGCAGATGCCCAGTATTGGCAGGCGACTTTCGTAGATTTCTGTTGGAGGTAACGGTGCCCCAGACTGGTATACACTGGCTGGACCACCGGAAAGGATAATACCTCGTGGGTTAAGGGAGGCTATTTTCTCCCACGGTTCATCACAGCCCACTAGCTCGCTATATACGTGACATTCGCGGACCCTGCGGGCGATAAGGTGACTATACTGCGAGCCAAAGTCGATGATGGCTATGGTCTCGCGAGTAGTTGGCGGTGTTGTTTTTGGTTGGTACGCTGGCTGCTCGCCATGAAGTTCTTTAGCGATCTCGAGATATGTGGAGACCTCGATGTCGTCGCTCGTAGCTATACGGTGACTGCGGTTTTCGGTGTCCATTTGTTTCAGTATAACACATGGTGGGCTATGTGTGCAGTATTGTTCTAGCTTTGGGCACAAAGTCTGTAAAGTGTTGTAAAATATGCTTTAAGAACCTGATTGTAGCACAAATTCTTGGCAAGGTTTTTTAGGAAGCTGTTGTTTTTTGTCCTTGAATTTATAAAAGGGCAGCGTCCGGGTTAGTGATGGTGACAAGTAATGCTACAGGGCATGTTTTTTGCAAGGAAAGACGTGACAGAAGGTCTATCTGAAGTAGTGCTGCATAGCATACGGCACGCTGTTGAAGTGCTTAAGAGGGGTGGAGTAGTGGCTTTTCCTACCGATACTGTTTATGGGCTGGGGTGCGATGCTTTCAATATAGCGGCTGTGAGGCGGGTTTATGAAATAAAGCAGCGCTCGTATTCATTGCCGATGCCAGTACTGCTTGGCGACTTAGCCCAGCTTGATATGGTGGCAAGGACTGTGTCTAACTTAGCGCGATTTCTTATGGACCGTTTCTGGCCCGGTGGTCTAACGCTGGTTTTGTCCAGGACTACTAGCGTACCTGATATAGTGACTGCCGGGACTAACAGAGTGGGCGTTAGGCTACCCAACCATGTGGTGCCTCTGACTATTAGCCGGTTATTGGGTGTACCCATAATTGGTACCAGCGCCAACTTGAGTGACAGACCAAGCCCGGTGACAGCCGAGGATGTGAGGCAGCAACTGGGCGACAGTGTTGACTTCGTTGTGGAGTTTGGACGGTGTCCTGGCGGGAGGGAGTCTACTGTAGTAGATGTCAATGCGGAGAAAATTACGATCTTGCGCCACGGAATTATACCGGATAGTGAGATTGAACGTGCATATCAGGATTATCTTAAGGAGGCTGGAGATGCGGATTGCACTGGGTTGTGACCACCATGGTCTGACATTGAAGCAGAAGATACTAGATATTCTTGAGGAGTCAGGACACAAGTACCGTGATTTCGGCTGCTATAGTGAAGAGCCGGTGGACTATCCTGATATTGCCAAAGAAGTTGCTGAGGAAGTTGCTCTGGGCAACTTTGACCGCGGGATATTGATTTGTGCTACTGGCATAGGTATGAGTATAGCCGCTAATAAAGTAAAAGGTGTGAGGGCTGCACTATGCTGCGATAAATTCAGTGCTGAAATGGCAAGAAGACATAACGATGCTAATATTTTATGCTTGGGTGCTGAAAGGATTGAGCATAGTCTAGCTTGTGAGATAGTCAGTGTCTATCTTTCCACAAATTTCGATGGTGGCAGACATTTGCGGCGGGTGGGAAAAATACGACGTCTGGAGGGAGACTAGCTTGACAATGAATGGGCGCTATGATAGTTTACTTTCATTAACCTTTTTGAGGTCGATATGGCTTTGCGCAGTGAGAGTGTGAAGAAAGGAATAGAGCGGGCACCCCACCGTGCTCTATTTCGGGCTCTGGGACTCTGCGATGAGGACTTTTCCAAGCCTTTTATTGGTGTGGTCAATAGTTTTAATGAGGTTGTGCCAGGTCATATCCACCTTAGAGCCATCGCTCAGGCAGTCAAGGAGGGCATAAGGAGCGGCGGAGGCGTCCCGTTTGAAGTTAATACTATAGCCGTTTGTGATGGCATTGCGATGAACCACCCTGGGATGAAGTATAGTTTACCCAGTAGAGAACTTATCGCAGACTCTGTAGAGGTTCTGGTTGAGGCGCATGCTTTTGATGGACTGGTTTTTATTCCTAACTGCGATAAAGTGATCCCCGGTATGCTTATGGCAGCGGTGAGGCTAAATGTGCCAGCCATCTTTGTCAGTGGCGGCCCCATGCTGGCGGGACGCTTGGTAAAGGGGGAACAAATTCAGTTTCTGGATCTCAACTCGGTGTTTATGGGTGTGGGTAAAGTGGTCAGGGAGGAAATGACCGAAGCTGAGTTAGCTGAGATTGAGAGGGCTGCCTGTCCCGGCTGTGGCAGTTGTGCCGGCATGTTCACCGCGAATACTATGAATTGTCTTACTGAGGCATTGGGAATGGGGCTGCCAGGGAATGGTACAATCCCGGCTGTTGATGCCCGCCGTATTCGGCTGGCATATGAAGCTGGTAAGCAGGTCATGTCATTGGTATCTCGGGGGATTCTGCCGCGAGACGTGATAACGAAGGACTCTATATATAATGCTTTTGCTGTAGATATGGCTCTGGGTGGTAGTACCAATTCTGTATTGCATCTTATGGCGATAGCTAGTGAAGCAGGGATTGACTTTCCTCTGCTGGTGGTGGATGAGATAAGTAGGCGCGTGCCGCATATTTGTAAAATAAGTCCGGCGAGTGAATATCATATTGAAGACCTTGATATGGCTGGTGGTATTCCAGCGGTAATGCGTGAGATCTCGGCTTGTCTAAACCTGGGGGTTATGACTGTGTTGGGCAAGCCCCTGAGGGATGTTATAAAAGAGGCTGTGGTGCGTGACCGAAAGATAATCCGTCCGCTTGCATCGCCTTACTCACCTACAGGGGGGTTGAGTGTACTTTTTGGTAATCTGGCTCCCGAGGGCGCTGTGGTAAAAAGTGCTGCTGTGGTACCTGAGATGCTGGTGCACGAGGGGACAGCGAGGGTGTTTGATACTGAGGAAACTGCTGTGGCAGCTATAATGGAGAAGCAGATCAAGCCTGGTGATATCGTAGTTATACGCTATGAAGGGCCGAAAGGCGGTCCAGGGATGCGGGAGATGCTCACCCCGACTTCGCTTTTAAGCGGGATGGGGTTGGATAGTAAGGTAGCACTTATCACGGACGGGCGCTTTTCGGGTGCTACTCGCGGGGCAGCTATTGGTCATGTGTCTCCCGAGGCAGCGGAGAGGGGACCTATCGCTGGGCTTGTAGATGGTGATATCATTAGCATTGATATTCCATCGCGGAGGCTTGATGTGAAGGTTAACGAGTCGGAAATGCAGCGGCGACTTGCAGGATTGCCACCATTTCAGCGCAAAGTCAAGGGTGGTTATCTTGGACGATATGCCGAAAAGGTGGGTTCAGCTAGTAAAGGAGCAGTTTTTGTGAAATAGGAGTGCTATGAAAAAGACCGGTGCCCAGATCCTGTGTGAATGCCTGGTCAGGGAGGGGGTCGAGGTCATTTTTGGCTATCCCGGTGGAGCGGTATTGCCGTTATATGACACCTTGCCACAATATCCAGAGCTGAGGCATATCCTAGTTCGTCATGAGCAATGTGCTGCCCACGCTGCTGATGGTTATGCCCGTGCTACTGGCAGGACTGGTGTTTGTCTGGCTACATCTGGTCCTGGTGCTACAAACCTGGTAACCGGGATTGCTAATGCTTATCTCGATTCGTCCCCCGTAGTGGCTATTACTGGGCAGGTAGCGACCCCTTTTATTGGTAAAGACGCTTTTCAGGAGATAGATATCACCGGAATTACTCTCCCCATCACCAAGCATAATCATCTGGTGCTTAATGCTAGTGAGATGGCAACGGTGGTCAGGGAAGCGTTCTATATTGCCAGGGCTGGTAGGCCGGGACCAGTCTTGATAGATATACCGCGTGATGTCTTTCAGCAAGAGACGGAGTTTGTTTATCCTGAGAGGGTCGATCTACCCGGATACAGACCGAAGTTATTCGGGCATCCTGCTCAGATCAGGAAAGCAGCTGAATTACTGAACGGGGCTGAGAGGCCTGTGATTATTGCCGGGAGGGGAGTCATAATTTCCGGGGCTTTTACCGAACTCCGAGAGCTAGCTGAGAAAGCGCAGATACCTGTGGTTACTACTTTACTGGGCATTGGTTGTTTCCCCGAAACACATGTGTTGAGCTTTGGCTGGTTGGGGATGCATGGGATGGCTTATGCAAATAAAGCGGTAAATAACGCCGATGTTATTATTGCTATAGGAATGCGTTTTGATGACCGGGCTACAGGTATGGTGAGCTCCTTTGCCCCCAAGGCGCAAATCATTCACATAGATATCGACCCCGCTGAGATTGGTAAGAATGTCCGTGTTGATGTTCCTATCGTTGGTGATGTCAAAAATGTGCTGCAGGCACTGAATGAGCAGATTGTCCCTAAGGAACATATGGAATGGTTTAGCCAGCTTGAGCAGTGGCGACGGGAGCACCCGGCATTGAGCATTAGGGAGACCGATGACCTGATACCACAATATGTCATCCGTCAGATCTACGAGGTTACCCGTGGTGATGCCATAATAGTTACAGGTGTGGGGCAGAATCAAATGTGGTCAGCACAATTCTTCTTTTACGATAAACCGAATAGCCTGATATCTTCCGGGGGGTTGGGCACCATGGGTTTTGAACTTCCCGGGGCGATCGGAGCTAAAATCGGACGTCCTGATGAGACAGTGTGGTGCATAGCTGGCGATGGTGGTTTTCAGATGACGATTCAGGAGCTAGCGACCATAGTCCAGGAGGAGCTGGATATTAAGATAGCCATCATAAACAATGGTTACCTGGGGATGGTGAGGCAATGGCAGCAGTTGTTCTACGGACGCCGTTATGTTCATACTCGACTTTGGGGACCGGATTTTGTCAAAATTGCTGATGCCTATGGCATTGCTGCACTGAGAGTTACAGATAAGAAGCTGGTGACCTCAGCGATTGAGAAAGCGATGGGGCATAAGGGGCCGTTTTTACTCGACTTTGTTGTTGAGCCTGAGGAAAATGTCTTCCCTATTGTGCCACCTGGAGCATCGTTGACACAGTTCATTGAGATGCCACATGAAGAAAGGATCACCCGTTCGAGTCAGTGATAGGGAAGGAGGCGAGAAAATACTTTGGCAACTACAAAACATACCTTAGTAGCACTAGTGGAAGACAAGCCGGGTGTACTTAACAGAATAGCCAGCTTGTTCAGAAGGCGGAACTTCAATATTGAGAGCATAGCAGTAGGGCATAGTGAACAGCCTGGGCTGTCCCGGATGACCATTGTGGTCGATGGCGATGATGCCAAGATAGAGCAGGTTCGAAAACAGCTAGACAAAGTCATCGAGGTTATTAAAATTGTCGACATCACAGATGAGGAACCTGTGGCTCGGGAACTGGCTTTGATCAAGGTCAGGGCGACTCCGTCTACCAGGGGTGAAATCATACAGATTGTGGACATCTTTCGAGCCAACATTGTTGATGTTGCTGTCGATTCACTTATGGTCGAAGTCACCGGGGACGAGGACAAAGTAGACTCGCTTATAGAGCTTTTGCGCGGTTTTGGTATTAAAGAGATGGCGCGGACAGGTCGGATTGCTCTGACCCGAGGCAGTGCAGGACCTTTGCTTGTGGAGGAGCCTAAAGAGGTGAAGGTGTTGAAGCAGCCGTCAAAACCGTCTCCCGAAGAAGCAGAGAGCCCACCTGATTGGTGATGATGTCCGGGTCACAAAAGAGTATCTTGAGAAAGTTTCATAAGGAGGTTCTGCTATGACCACGATATATTATGACAAACATGCTAAACTCGAGCTTTTGAAAGGGAAGAAGATAGCTATCATCGGTTTTGGCAGTCAGGGGCATGCTCATGCCCATAATTTACGGGATAGCGGCTGTGAAGTGATTGTCGCTTCGCGTAAAGGCGGTGAAGGCTGGAAGAATGCTAGAAAGGCTGGTTTTAGGGTAGTAGGAGTTGCCGAAGCAGTTAAAGAAGCTGACATAATTACCATGCTAGCCCCGGACATTTCACAGCCACAAATTTACCGTGATTCTGTTGCTGCGGGACTATCAGCAGGTAAGATGCTGATGTTTGCCCACGGGTTCAATATTCATTTCGGTCAGATCGTGCCACCTTCTGATATTGATGTGACCATGATTGCCCCGAAGTGTCCCGGGCATATGTTACGCCGACTTTACACCGAGGGCTCCGGCGCACCAGCACTTATTGCTATTCATCAGGATGCTTCCGGAAAAGCTAAGGACATTGCCCTGGCTTATGCTAAGGGTATCGGGTGTACCAGGGCTGGGGTCTTGGAGACCACCTTTGCTGAGGAAACTGAGACCGATCTTTTTGGGGAGCAGACGGTACTTTGTGGTGGTGTTTCTGCTCTTATCAAGGCAGGTTTTGAGACACTTGTAGAGGCTGGCTATCAGCCTGAGGTTGCTTATTTCGAGTGCCTTCATGAACTAAAGCTCATTGTTGACCTTATCTATCAGGGCGGCTTAAGTTATATGCGCTACTCAGTTAGCGATACTGCCGAGTATGGCGATTATACCCGCGGTCCGCGGGTTATTGATGACCTGGTAAGGGATGAAATGCGGCAGATTCTGGCTGAAATACAGAGCGGCAGCTTCGCCAGGGAATGGATACTGGAAAATCAGGCTGGCAGACCGGTCTACAATGCTCTTAAACGGATGGATGCTGAGCATCAGATCGAGGTTGTGGGGAAAAAGCTCCGGAGCATGATGCCGTGGCTTAAAGCCTGAGGAGGGCTTCAGCATGGATAAAGTTATCATATTTGACACTACATTGCGTGATGGCGAGCAGGCAGCTGGAACAAGCTTGACTGCGGCAGAAAAGTTGGAGATCGCGAGACAGTTGGAAAAGCTTGGTGTCGATGTCATTGAAGCCGGATTCCCCATAAGTTCACCGGGTGATTTTGAAGCGGTACAGCTTATAGCGCGTGAGATTAAGGATTGCGTAATTTGTGGTCTTTCCCATGCGACTCCTGAAGCTGTTGATAGAGCCTGGGAAGCAGTGCGGGAAGCTAAACGCCCCCGGATCCATGTTTTCCTTTCGGCATCTGATATTCATCTTATGTACCAATTGCGGAAAACACGCGAGGAGATCCTCGGGCTTGCCCGTGATATGGTGGCTCGGGCGAGAGGGTATACCGATGATGTGGAATTTTCGCCCATGGATGCTACGCGCACCGAGCCAGCATTTCTTTATCGTATACTGGAGGCGGTTATTGATGCTGGTGCAACTACGGTTAATATCCCGGACACAGTTGGGTATGCTATCCCAGCTGAGTTTGGCGAGCTGATTACCGGTATCATCAACAATGTGCCTAATATTGACAGGGCAGTGCTCAGTGTACATTGCCACGATGACCTTGGACTTGCGGTGGCAAACAGCATTGAGGCGATACGCCGGGGCGCCAGGCAGGTCGAGTGCACCGTCAATGGTATAGGCGAGCGGGCGGGAAATGCCTCAATGGAAGAGATCGTTATGGCGTTGAAGACGAGGAGTGACTTCTTGAAGCTGACCACCAACATTGATACCACGCAGATATACAGGACGAGCCGCCTAGTTAGCGAGCTTACAGGATTCCCGGTTCAGCCGAACAAAGCTATCGTTGGTGCCAATGCTTTTCGGCATCAGTCTGGAATCCATCAGGACGGAGTGATTAAGAAGTCGATTACATATGAAATCATCGACCCGAGATCTGTAGGGGTGCCAGCTAGTAGCCTTGTTCTTGGTAAGGTAAGCGGTCGTCATGCATTCAGGGAAAGGTTAGCCGAACTCGGTTACAGCCTCGAAGGCGATGCCTTTGAGCGGGCTTTTAAGGCGTTTAAAGAACTAGCTGACAAGAAGAAGGAGGTTACTGATCGGGATATTGAGTCTCTGATAGCCGAGGAGATGCGTACCGCATCAGAGGTCTATCATCTTGACCATATTCAGGTCTCTTGTGGGGACCACAGCGTTCCAACGGCGACGGTGAGACTGATCGCTCCTGATGGCAAAGTGCTTGCTGATGCTGCTTTAGGCACCGGACCCGTAGACGCTGTCTATAAGGCGATCAACCGTATAATCAAAGTGTCTAACAAACTTACCGAATTCACAGTGAAATCGGTCACCGAGGGCATTGATGCTATTGGCGAAGTGTTGATAAGGATAGAAAGCGACGGCGTGAGCTATACGGGGCGCGGTGCGTCCACTGATATCATCGTTGCCAGTGCCAAGGCTTACATGAATGCGCTTAACCGCCTGTTAATTGCTAGAAAACAAAAGAAGTAGCTGTTTCCCACCCCTTTAAGTGGCGCTGATTAGCCATCGTTGCCCGGGTTTCGTAGTGTTAATAGATGAGGGAGCGGAAGGATGGCGATAAACATACAAATGGAAATGATTTTGCGTCTGCTTTTAGCCGCTGTACTCGGTGCCGGGATCGGGTATCAACGTGAGAGAGCGGGTAAACCGGCGGGGTTGCGTACGCATATTCTAATTGCCATAGGTTCTGCACTGTTTACAGTGGTCTCCATGTTTGGTTTTGGCGGACAAGTAGACCCTTCGCGGGTAGCTGCTGGGGTGGTGACGGGAATCGGCTTTATCGGTGCCGGAGTCATCTTTCGTGGGATGAGGATGGACGGTCCCGTGGTAGGGCTGACTACAGCAGCTAGTATCTGGGTAACAGCAGCTATCGGGCTGGCTGCTGGTGTGGGGATGTACCTGGTAGCTGTGGTCATCGCGGTGCTTGCAGTAGGGGTGCTGATGCTGCCTAAGGTCAGGGGATAGACTCGTATCTCTCAGGAGGTAACATTGACTCTAGCAGAAAAAATTCTGGCTGCTCATTCGGGCAAACTTGCAGTAACTCCCGGTGAGTTCCTCAATGTCAAGGTTGATCTTGTTCTGGCGAACGACATCACGGCACCACTGGCGATAAAGGAGTTTACCAAGTTAGGAGTGAAAACGGTCTTTGATGCCAAGAAGGTAGTGATGGTGCCTGACCATTTTTGCCCGAATAAAGATATACCTTCAGCTGAGCAGGCAAAGATGATGCGTGAATTTGCCAGAGAGCACGGTATCGTCTATTTCGAAGTAGGGAGGATGGGTATCGAGCATGTGCTCTTGCCGGAGCAAGGATTGGTGTTACCTGGTGACCTTATTATTGGCGCTGACTCACATACTTGTACCTATGGCGCCCTGGGGGCATTCGCTACCGGGATGGGGTCAACCGATATTGCTGTGGCTATGGCGACGGGTGAAATATGGGTCAAAGTGCCGCCGACAATTAAGTTTGTTTACCATGGGAAATTGAAGAAATGGGTTGGCGGTAAAGACCTGGTTCTATACACTATTGGCGATATCGGTGTAGACGGCGCTTTATATTCAGTGATGGAATTCAGCGGTGAAGCGATTGATAGCTTGTCTATGGATGACCGCTTCACCATGGCTAACATGGCGATAGAGGCTGGTGCTAAGGCTGGTATCTTCAGGGTCGATGACAAAACGCTTAAGTACGTAAGAGCCAGAGCGCACCGTCCCTTTGTAATATACGAATCAAATGGCAATGCCGAGTATGCTAAAGTGATCGAGTATGATGTTTCTGCGATCGAGCCTCAGGTGGCTTTCCCTCATCTCCCGTCCAATGTTAGGCCGATAAGCCAGGTAGGTGATGTGAGGGTTGACCAGGTGGTGATAGGTAGCTGCACTAATGGGCGCTTGGACGATTTGAGGCTGGCTGCAAAGGTGCTTAAAGGCAGGGAGGTCGATGAGAATGTGAGGTGCATTATAATCCCCGGGACTCAGCGGGTATATCTTGATGCTTTGAAGGAGGGGCTAATAGAGACTTTTATTAAGGCTGGAGCGGTGGTGAGCACACCGACCTGTGGTCCCTGCCTCGGTGGGTATATGGGGGTACTTGCTGCCGGCGAGCGTTGTGTTTCTACGACTAACAGGAACTTTATTGGACGTATGGGTAGTCCACAGTCTGAAGTATATTTAGCCAATCCTGCTGTGGCTGCAGCCAGTGCTGTTCTGGGAAGGATAGCCAGCCCGGAAGAAGCGATGGGTATGCGTTAGGAGGCGGAAGGGGGTACTCATGAGCAGCCGCCTGGTGGAAATTTTTGAAGACGAGGCTCTTGTCGCGAAGATTCAGAGGCGTTTGCCATACCTATTTCAGCTTGCTGAGTTGGAGAGCTCTAGAGCTGGTAAAGTTGGGATGCAGGTGGGGTCAGCTCGCGAACAGATCCTGATAGCTTTGCTTATGTACAAATTCGGCGAGGTTAATGTGGAAGCGGAGATACCGGTTACTATGCCGGAGGTCGATGTCAGACTGTTCGGTGTGCCAGTGTCTATCAAGACAATCACGGGCAGAGGATTCGCTGGTGTGAAGCTATCTTGGACGGTTGACAGCCAGAAAGCGAAGCAGTTCCAGGAGAGTTATTGCCCACGGTGCGATATTTTGCTGGTTCAAGTGAATTGGAATGCATCAGGCGGGCTTTATTATATTCCGCTGGAAGCTCAGCGGAGGTTATTTGACCAGATAGGTAGGCGGAGATATATTAAACTTCCGAAACCAGGGACGAACCCCAGGGGCATTGAGATTAGTACAGAAACGATGGCACGATTGGTTGATGACGAACAAACTCGACGTGTGGTCATAGAATGGCGGAGGGTTGACATAAGGTATAACCCGTACAAGAGGTGGGTTGACCTGTGGGAGGAAGAATAAAATGGTAAAAAGAGGAACTCGCACATTCGCCTTTGGTTCACCGGGGCGAATCAATCACGATTCAAGCCCCTTTTATTCCAGCAGATTATACGAGGGACTGCCAAAGGAAGACATTGTCAAGCGCGAGGAAAAGCTCTTGCCAGAGAATGTGGCAAATAGAATTTTTTGCAAATCGAGCGAGCGCATGGATGAACTACCAGAAAATAGTATCCATCTAATGGTTACGTCGCCGCCATACAATGTTGGCAAGGAATATGATGAAAACCTGACTTTAAAGGAGTACCGCGAATTTCTGAAAAAGGTGTGGCAGGAGGTCTACAGAGTCCTTGTACCCGGCGGAAGGGCATGTATAAATATTGCCAATTTGGGAAGAAAGCCTTACATACCTCTACACTGTTTTATTATAGAGGATATGATGGAGATAGGCTTCCTCATGCGTGGTGAGATAATATGGAATAAAGGTTCGAGCGCTAGCTCATCTACAGCTTGGGGGAGCTGGCTTTCGCCAGCTAACCCGACGCTAAGGGACGTCCACGAATATATTCTGATCTTCTCCAAAGGAACCTTTTCCCGCAAGAGATTAGCAGGGCGAACCAGTACTATCTCTAGGGAAGAATTCCTCGACTATACAAAAAGTGTGTGGAATTTTCCAGCGGAGTCAGCAAAAAGCATCGGACACCCAGCACCTTTCCCTGTAGAGCTACCTTACAGGCTCATCCAGCTTTACACCTATAAAGGCGAGGTGGTTCTGGACCCGTTTATGGGAAGCGGGCAGACTGCTTTAGCGGCTATGAAAACGAACCGCCGCTTTGTTGGTTACGAGATAGATGAAGAATATGTGAGACTAGCGGAGAGACGGATAAGGAGGTTTACCTACGTACAGCAGGCTCCAAGCTTATTTGAGACGATAGTAGCCGAAGAGAGATCGACCCTAAAAACTGCTACAAAAAGCAAAAGTCGAAGTAGAGGCTTTGTTAACACTTAGGGTGTGTACCTGTTGCTTTAGAATTGTCTTTGCTGTTGTCGAGCGTCGTCTTACGTTCACGAGAAAAAGCCCATGTTTTCGAAGGCAACAAGTGAATTAGGTGAACTGAAGACAAAGTATCCGCAAAAGTTCGCCCCGGAACCGGTGATATTCAGCCATATTAGAAGAGGGGCAAGGATTTTTGTGAGCACAGGCTGTGGTGAGCCCAGGTATCTTGTCAGTGCTCTGGTTGAACATGTGAAAAGATCCCCGAAAGCTATCGTCGACGCTGAGGTGGTGCAGGTATTTACGCTTGGCGTCGCCCCGTACACTGAGGAGAAGTTCAAATACAATTTCAGACACAATTCGTTTTTTATTGGAAACGATACCAGAGATGCGGTAAATCGAGGTGCTGCTGATTATACGCCGGTATTTCTCTCCCGTCTTCCCGAGTTATTTTATAGCGGTTTTATTCCTATCGATGTTGCCCTGGTGCAGGTCTCGCCACCGGACAGACATGGTTATATGAGCCTGGGAATAAGTGTAGATATTACCAAAGCGGCTGTAGAGACGGCTAGAGTGGTTATCGCCCAGATAAATTCTAATATGCCGCGTGTGCATGGGGACGGCTTCATCAATATCGCAGATGTAGACTTTGCCGTTGTCTATGATGAGCCGCTTATCGAGTTCGAGTCCAACGTACCGGATGAAATCGCGCAGCGTATCGGAGGGTATGTCGCCCGTCTGGTTGAGGATGGGGATACTATACAGGTGGGATATGGGAGCATCCCCAATGCGATATTGTCCAGTTTGTCCGATAAGAAGCATTTAGGTGTACATACGGAGTTGCTCACGGATGGAATTGTTGACTTGATGAAGAAAGGTGTGGTGGATAATACGCAGAAGACCGTAAACCGGTACAAAACAGTAGCTACGTTCTGTATGGGAAAGAAGGATACTTACGAGTATATTCATGACAATCCCAGCGTGGAATTCAGGACGATCGACTATACCAATAGTCCTACGGTGATCGCTCAGCATAGGAACATGGTGGCTATAAATAGTGCGTTGGAGGTTGATCTGACCGGTCAGGCTACTGCGGAGTCTTTAGGTAAGACTTTTTACAGCGGCATCGGTGGACAAGCTGATTTTATGAGAGGCGCCGTGCTTTCTCGTGGTGGTAAACCAATACTGGCACTTCAATCTACTGCTAAAAACGGCACTATCTCGAGAATTGTGCCTTTTATTAAAGAGGGAGCAGGTGTGACTTTGAACAGAGGTGATATCCACTACGTGGTCACCGAGTATGGAATTGCTTATTTGCACGGTAAGAACATCAGGGAGAGGGCTATGCAATTAATATCTGTAGCTGACCCGAGATTCAGGTCATGGCTTCTTGAGGAGGCGAAAAAGTTGAGTTTAATTTATCAGGACCAGGCTTTTGTGGCTGGTGAGGCGGGAGAATATCCAGAGCACCTTGAGGTATACAGGACGACAAAGGCAGGTATTACGGTTTTGTTACGACCGGTAAAAATAAGTGATGAGCCTTTGCTGAAGGAGTTTTTCTATTCGCTTTCTGATAGTAGCCTTTACCGGCGCTTCATTTCAGCTCGTAAGGATATGCCCCATGAGCGTCTGCAAGAGTTTACTATAATCGATTACACCAAGCAGATGTCAATTCTGGCGGTTATAACTGAGGACAAAAAGAAAGAAGCTGTTATCGGTATGGGGCAGTACGTTATTGATGAGAACTCTTACACTGCGGAGGTGGCTTTTGCAGTCAGGGATGAATACCAGAACAAAGGTGTGGGTGGAGAGCTGGTAAATTATCTGATTTATCTGGCGAGGAGAAGTGGTCTCCTCGGTCTGACTGCTGAAGTTCTAGTTGATAACCACCCCATGTTGTATCTTTTAGAAAAGGCTGGTTTCAAAGTGGAAAAGAGGCAAGCGAATGTATTTTACCTCAGATTAGGATTTCATGATTGAGAACTCTACCCATATTTTCCCGGTTTAAGGAGGTGTCACTTGAAACTGAAAGGCAAAGCACACAAGTTTGGTGCGAATATAGACACTGATGTTATTATCCCGGCACGGTACCTGAATGTTTCTGAGGCTAACGAGTTAGCCAAACATTGTATGGAAGGTATTGCACCCGATTTCTCAGGGCGGGTCAGCCCTGGTGACATCATCGTTGCTGAGACCAATTTCGGCTGCGGTTCATCCAGAGAGCATGCTCCTCTAGCGATAAAAGCGGCTGGTATATCCTGTGTGGTCGCTAAGAGCTTTGCTCGCATCTTTTTCCGCAATGCCATAAACATCGGGTTGCCACTGCTGGAGTGCGATACTGCTGTTGACAACACAAATGAGGGGGATGTTCTGGAGGTGGATTTAACCACTGGAGAGATAAACAATCTTACCAGTGGCAAAAAATTTGTCGCCAGACCATATCCTGATTTCATGACGGGGATAATAGTTGCTGGTGGGCTTATCGAATACACCAGGAGGAAACTAGCTGGAGGTTTGTAGAATTGGAATTCAAAATTGCAGTTTTACCTGGAGATGGGGTGGGACCTGAGGTGGTGGCAGAAGCGTTGAAAGTTCTTGAAGCTGTAGGGCGGAGGTTCAATCACAGTTTTGAGTTCAGGGAGGGTCTTGTAGGTGGTGCAGCTATAGATGCGTATGGTGTTGCGTTGACTGACGAAACTCTGGAAATGTGTCGAAGTTGTGATGCTGTTTTGCTGGGGGCTGTGGGTGGTCCAAAATGGGATGACCCGCTGGCAAAGGTACGTCCAGAGGATGGGCTCCTTGCTTTAAGAAAGGGGTTGGGGTTGTTTGCCAATTTGAGACCGGTCAGGGTGTTTCCAATGCTGGTGGATGCTACCGCTTTAAAACCCGAGGTGGTAAGGGGTGTAGACCTAATATTCGTTCGTGAACTTACTGGCGGACTGTATTTTGGGCAGCCGAAAAAGCAGTGGCGAACCGCTGAAGGTAGACAGGCTGTGGATACTATGGCTTATTCAGAAAAAGAGATTGAGCGCATAGTGAGGGTTGGTTTTGAGATAGCATTGACGCGGCGGAAAAGGCTGACCTCTGTGGACAAAGCCAATGTACTGGAGTCATCGCGGTTATGGCGGCAGGTTGTCACTGAGGTCTCACGGGACTATCCTGTAGTGGAACTCGAACATATGCTGGTTGATGCCTGTGCTATGCGCCTCATCCAGCGTCCGACACAATTTGATGTATTGGTCACTGAAAATACGTTTGGCGACATACTGACTGATGAGGCCTCGATGTTAGCGGGCTCTATGGGGATGCTGCCCTCAGCCAGCCTAGCTGGTGTACCTAAGGGCGGTGTCTCCAAGGCGTTCGGGCTTTATGAGCCCATTCATGGCAGTGCTCCCAGCAGGGCAGGACAGGATATGGCTAATCCAATAGCTACTATACTTAGTGCTGCTATGATGTTGCGCTATTCATTGGGGCTTGTTGCCGAAGCTGAGGCGGTGGAGAAGGCAGTGCTCGCTGTTCTGGAGGACGGTTATCGTACTTATGATATAATGAGCGAAGGCAAGACTAAGGTGGGCACAAGAGAAATGGGGAGCCTTATTGTGGAGAGGATAAAAAGGTAATGACGGTCCAGCTTTACGATACCACTTTAAGGGATGGTACACAGCAGGAAGGGATTTCCTTTTCGGTGGCTGATAAGTTGAGGATTGCCCAGAAGCTTGATGAACTCGGAATCCATTTTATCGAGGGTGGATGGCCCGGGGCTAACCCTAAAGACACCGAGTTTTTTGCTCGGGCTAAAGACTTGAAGTTAAAGCATTCAGTCTTGGTGGCTTTTGGCAGCACTAAACACCCTGATTCAAAAGTCGATAGCGACCCAAATCTTGCTGCCCTGGTGGAAGCGGGAACGAGGGTGGTCACCATTGTGGGCAAAAGTTGGGACCTACATGTTACGCAACTCCTTGAAGTCTCTCTCGAAAGTAATCTCGGTCTAATAACCGAGTCTATAAGTTTTTTGAAGTCACGTGGACTTACTGTGTTTTTCGATGCTGAGCACTTCTTCGATGGCTATAAGGCAAATCGTGAATATGCATTAGAGGTTGTGGGAACTGCAGCAAAAGCGGGGGCTGACTGCATAGTTCTTTGTGATACTAACGGTGGTGCTTTGCCTTCTGAAATTGCTACTGCTGTTAGTGAAGTGCACAAGAAAGTAGCTGTTCCGCTAGGAATTCACACGCATAATGATGGTGAGCTTGCTGTGGCTAATTCCATTGTAGCAGTCCAGAACGGGGTGATCCAGGTCCAGGGGACGATAAACGGTTATGGTGAGCGCTGTGGCAATGCCAATTTATGCTCCATAATTCCAGCTTTGAAATTGAAGCTTGGCATTGATTGTGTTACAGGGGAACAGCTAGCCAAGCTTACGGAGGTCTCCCGTTTTGTAGCTGAATTAGCCAACCTGGCTCCGTCAGCTAGTCTTCCCTATGTGGGGACAAGTGCTTTCACGCATAAAGGCGGGCTCCATGTTTCTGGGATTATGAAATGGGAAGACAGTTACCAACATATCGACCCCAAGCTGGTGGGCAATCGCCCCAAGGTTGTTGTTTCTGAACTCTCAGGGAAGAGCAATATCATCTACAAAGCTAAAGAAATGGGTATTGCATTGCCATCCAGGGGCAAGCAAGCTCGAGAGGTGGTACAGCGGATAAAAGAGCTGGAGAGCCGGGGGTTCCAGTACGAAAACGCTGAGGCGTCTTTTGAGTTACTTTTACGGCGTGCACAGCCAGGCTATGAGCCGCCTTTTGAGTTGATCGACTTTATGGTAGTGGTGGAAAGGCATCGCCGCCCGTCCAGTAAGGGTGATGCCGAGTTGCTTGCTGAGGCTACTGTAAAGGTGAAAATCGGTGACAAAGTGTTCCATACCGCGGCCGAGGGCAACGGTCCGGTGAATGCCCTTGACCAGGCATTACGCAAAGCTCTGGTAGAGTTTTATCCTGAGGTGGGTCGGGTTGAGCTGGTTGACTACAAGGTGCGGATACTGGAAGAGAGTGCTGGTACTGCCTCGCAAGTGCGGGTACTTATCGAGTCCAGCGATGGGCAAAGAAAGTGGCGGACTGTCGGTGGTTCTACCAACATCATCGAAGCGAGCTGGCTAGCTCTGGCTGACAGCCTTGAATATTACTTGCTTAACAACAAGTGACCGAAAGAGGCAGCGCACTCGTGGCTGAACATGTGGGTGCGCTGCCTCCTTTCTTTGAGTGTTTAGTAGTTTTCCCGCTTTAGCAGGGTGGCTGCTCCCTGCCCACCACCGACGCAGGCAGTTGCAACCCCATAAGTGCCCTTCTCCAGGTTCAATATTCGGGCTAGTGTGCCTATCAGACGGTTCCCGCTGGCTCCCAAAGGATGACCGATGGCAACAGCACCACCCTTTATATTGACTCGCTCCGGGTCGATACCGAGCTCCCTAATAGCGTAAATGGTTACAATGGCAAAAGCTTCGTTTATCTCCCAGAAGTCTATATCTTTGACATCAAGCCCGGCATGTTTCAATGCCATCCTGCTGGCAGGGACTGGTCCTTTGCCCATTACACTCGGGTCTACACCAGCCCATCCCATGGACACGATGGTAGCCAGGGGTTTGAGCCCATATTGCTTGGCCTTTTCCTTCGACATTAACATCAATGCCGTGGCGCCGGCATTCAGGGGTGAAGCGTTGCCAGCGGTTATCTGCCCTTCGGGTATATAAGCAGGTCTGAGTTGTGCCAGTCCCTCCATCGAGGTATCAGGTCTGATGCTGACATCGTAGTCGATGACCTGCTTTTTCCCATCAGGTAAAGTTACTTCAATGGGCAGTATCTCTCCCTTGAAGTAGCCCTCCTGAAGGGCTTTGGCAGCCCTCTGATGGCTCCTGAGTGCCCAGCGGTCCATGTCCTCGCGAGTAAAGCCAGACTCAGCAAACAGCTTTTCTGCAGTAAGCCCCATGTTCATAGCCACAGCGAAATTGTACTTCTTAAACCGCTCTTCGCTGAAGAAAGCGGGGTCTGGCTGTCTGAGTATTGCTCTGGGGTCGCCCGGCTCTATGCCCATTGGAATGTGTGTCATGTGTTCGATACCTACGGAGATAACGATATCGGAGTAACCGAGCATTATCTCCATGGCACCCCTGTTTGTGGTCGCCATTGTGGAGGCACATTGTTTATCGAATTGCTCTGCAGCTACGTTGAAAGGCATATCTGCTTCAAAGACGATGCTTCTGCCTCCGTATGTCCATTGCTCACCTACGGGCATGGCGGTACCGGTAAGGACATGGTTGACATCTTCTGGCTTTACCTTTGTCCTCTTCAACATCTCCTTGATAAGCATACCGGCGACGCGGTCCATCCTGAGACTGTTGAATACATCGCGTTCTGGCTCTCTGGGTCTTGATCTGGAGAATGGTGACCGTAGATAGTCAACTATGACAGCTTCTCTTAATTGGGGCATTTTAACCTCCTTCTTAATATTTTGTGACCTCTTAGCTGTACCCAGCGGGAGATCGCTGTGAATAGGCTATACCGGTTTTCCTACAGGGACTATATACAAGGGTCTTACTTGTTCCTCCAGTTTAAGGGCTTTTCTTATCTCCTCGTCATCGAAAGCACCGACCATCACCGTCCCCAGCCCCAGTGCTACGGCTTGTAGTGCAATGTTCTGCCCCACATGCCCCGCCTCCATATGGACATATCTCTCAGCACGTCTGCCATATCTGTAAGCAGTCCTAGAGAAAAGGGCACAAATGATTATATCAACTGGGCAGGCAGAGATACAAGTTTGCCCCAGAGCCGCTTCAGCGAGGTTGTCTCTAAGGTCACCTTCGATGTGGACGCTGAGGGCATGATTGTCTACCTGATAATGGTATACACCGGCAGCCAGTCCCTCCACGGTTTGTGCACCGGTTGCTATGAAGACTTCTAGCGGGTATGTGGCACCGGCGCTAGGCACAGTCCTTCGCCCACCACTGGCGGTGATGCCTTGGGCTGCCCATAGAAGCTGGGAGAGTTGCGCTAGGGAAATCGAATCACTCCGGTACCGCCTTATCGACCTCCTTTTCAGGATAGCTTCCTCTACAGGTACCTTCCCTGCGAAGGCTGGATTGGGCAGTCGAAGCAAGTCTTGTTTCACTTTTGGTATTACCCTTTGATGACTCCCAGGGGCACAGCCATAGCGACTTTTCGTGATATTCCCGCTTTGTGGGTTACTTCCACCACGTGAGTGACATCTTTATAGGCTTGCGAGGCTTCTTCAGCCAATGATGCCATGCTATCTGCCTTAACTATAATTCCTTTAGCTCGTAGCTCTTCGGCTATATCAGACCCTCTCAGCTGGCGTTTGGCCGCCCCTCTGCTCTGCACCCTGCCGGCACCGTGACAGGTGGAACCGAACGACTCTGCCATTGCCCGCTCTGTGCCCACTGCCACGTAGGAACGGCGCCCCATGTCTCCAGGGATGAGGACCGGTTGTCCGATCTCTTTATAGCATTGCGGTACATCCTTGTGCCCTGCGGGGAAAGCTCTGGTAGCACCTTTGCGGTGGACACACAAGGTCATTCTGGTGCCGTTTACAGCGTGCTCCTCTATTTTGGCGATATTATGGGCGACATCGTAGATCTGCCGCATTCCTAGTTCTTCAAAACTTTTACCGAAGACTTTAGCCAGTGATTCTCGTACCCAGTGAGTGATACACTGGCGGTTTGCCCATGCGTAATTAGCAGCACATGCCATGGCGGCTAGATAGTCCTTGCCTTCCGGTGAGTCAATAGGTGCGCAGGCTAATTGTCTGTCCGGGAGGCTGATGCCGTATCTTTTGACTGCTGTCTCCATTATTTTAAGGTAGTCATCACAGACCTGGTGCCCGAGACCTCGGGAGCCAGTGTGGATTAGTACAAGTATCTGCCCTGGATGGTCGATGCCCATCGCTTTAGCTGCGGCTGCATCATAAATTTCCCGCACCACCTGTACTTCGAGGAAATGGTTTCCTGAGCCTAAAGTCCCTGATTGGGGTGCACCTCTTTGCTTGGCTCTGGCGCTTACTTTTTCTGGATTAGCACCCTTTAACCGCCCTGTTTCTTCCGTTACCTCCAGGTCGGCTTGTAACCCGAAGCCCCGTTTCACTGCCCAGTGGGCGCCTTCGGTGAGGATTTCATTCATCTCCTTTTCGTTCACTCTTATTTTTCCCTCTGAACCAACGCCGGAAGGTATATTGTGGAACAGTTCGTCAACAAGTCCTTTTATCTTGGTCCTAACTTCATCTTCGCTGAGGTTGGTGCGAAGTAATCTGACACCACAATTGATGTCATAACCTACACCACCTGGTGACACCACACCATCGGTGATTCTGGTAGCAGCGACGCCTCCGATGGGGAAACCATAGCCCCAGTGTATATCGGGCATCGCCAGAGACCTACCTACTATTCCTGGCAGGAAAGCCACATTAGCTACTTGTTCTAAGGACTGGTCCTCTTTTATAGCCTCGAGCATTTTCTCGTCAGCATAGACCAGTCCGGGAACTCTCATACCCTGCTTGTACTCTTTCGGTATCTCCCAGCGGAAATCGTCTATCTTCCTAATCTGTCCTGTCCATTTGCTCATCTGAACTCACCCTAGATATCAAAGATTACCTGTACTTTGTAAATACCGTCCTGTTTTTCTATTTGCAGCATGTGGTAAGTAGCTGCCTTTACTTCTCTTCTTATTTTTTGCTTTTGGGGGTTAATTTTCTCGCCGTGGCACCTTGCTTTCATCGTGTTGCCAGTAAGCTCGTCTATCTCGAATCTCTTGAATACCGTATGCTCGACATCGAAGATATATATGAGTTCATTGAGCCATTCTACCAGCAAAACATCGGTGTCTTCAGCAGAGAGTTCTAAGGCACGTTCCATTGTTTCTCCGATAGTATCCAAGTCTAGCATCAGACTGAAAAGCCCTAATGCGGCATTGGCGAACAGTTCTTTAATGTCAGACCCATAAGCAACAATACCGATATCTGCTGTATGGTCGATGATCTCGAAAGGCTTGTCCACAACCCATCCTCATGTCCAGTAGGGACAGGTCCTATTATATAGGGCTTGCTTCAAGGAAGTCAAAAAGGTGGACGACTTTTTGATTACCGTAGTCCAGTGTGGTCTGTTGCTTTCAACTATTGCTGAGACTTGGAAGACCGGATGCTTTATAATAATGCGCAAGGCAAGTGCCGGCGCTAGTTTTGAAGTGGACGGCACTATATCATTGTTGAGCTAAAAGGAGGTGCAGGTATGGACTTAGGTCTAAAAGGTAAGGTAGCTATTGTGACCGGAGCGGGGCGGGCTATCGGTGAGGAGATAGCGAAAAGCCTTGCACGGGAAGGGGCAAAAGTGGTGGTCAATGACCTTTTTGCAGAGCGTGCACAGAGAGTTGCTGACGAGATAAAGAAAGCTGGTGGAGAAGCGATGGGGATAAAGGCTGATGTGACCAATTCGGCAGAGGTCACCAAAATGGTTGATGAGGTGGTGGCGAAATGGGGCAGGGTGGACATGCTGGTGAACAATGCCGGTGTACCGGCACCGAGCGCTGAGGAGGACGCCATACCAGGTCAATATGCTACTTTTGCTGAAAGTGACCCCTCGGTATGGAAAAAATATATTGATGTCAACATTTATGGTACGATGAACTGCACCAAGGCGGTCATCAGTTTGATGATCCAGCAGAGATACGGGAAAATAGTGAGCATCATGTCTGATGCCGGGCGGGTTGGTGAGCCCAGGCTGGCTGCCTATGCAGCGGGTAAGGCTGCTATACTGGGGTTTAGCAAGTCTTTAGCCAGAGAAGTAGCCCGTTACTGCATCAATGTGAACTGTGTTTCCCTGGGTGCCACACCACATCCGGGTCAGGACGAAAGGACAAAGGCGAGGCTGAGGGCTGGTGGAATAAGCGAGGAGCAGATAGAACAGATGCTGAAGGAGCGGAGAGAGGCGGTGATGAGGAACTACCCGCTGGCGAGAGGCTTAGGGAGGTTGGGTTTACCCTCGGACGCAGCCAATGCGGTGCTTTTCCTCGTTTCTGATGTCTCGGCGTGGGTAACCGGGCAGGTGCTCAGCGTCAGCGGTGGCTATTCGATGGTAGGCTAAAATATGACCTGTGGAGTTTACTGAAAGGGGATAAGGAGATGGAATACGAGACTATCATTTACAAAAAAGATAACTGTACAGGCACAGTGACACTTAACCGTCCGGAGCGTCTTAATGCTATAAACACAAGGTTAAGTTCTGAACTGGAGAGTCTGCTGGACGAACTCGCAAGTGATAACGAGGTCAGGGTGGTCATTATAACCGGTGCCGGCAGGGGTTTCTGTGCTGGGGCTGATATAAAAGAGATGGCTGAAAGTAGCGGTCAGCAGGTCACTCAGAGAAGCAGGCTGTGGAGGTACCGCTTCTTCAACAAGTTGGAAGACCTGGGGAAGCCAGTGATTGCGGCGATAAATGGACCGTGCAATGGCGGCGGACTGGAAATAGCCTTGTGTTGTGATTTCCGCATTGCCTCTGAGGCAGCTAGTTTTGGAATGGGCGAGGTGAAGCTGGGCATCATTCCGGCTGCCGGTGGCACAGTGCGTTTACCCCGTCTGATAGGTCCAGCGCGGGCGAAGGAGTTCCTTTATTTTGGAAATGTTATCGATGCCAGGCGAGCATATGAGATCGGGCTGGTAAACAAGGTGGTGCCAGCGGAAGAACTCATACCCGAAGCCCTGAGATGGGCTAGCGAACTTGCCGAGAGACCACCGCTGTCGTTAAGAATGCTCAAATATTGTGTCAATGTAGGCATGCAGATGGACTTGCTCAGTGCGCTTGACTATGAGAGTAAGTGTGCTGAGATACTGCGAGGTAGCGAGGACTACAGAGAGGGGACAAGGGCATTTGTCGAGAAGCGCAAGCCCATTTTTAAAGGTAGGTGATTGGGGCGAGTCCCCGGCTACCTTTCTCTTACCAGAACGTGCACGGTGCTTACACCGCCGAAGCCGGCGCATTCGGTAACACCGACTTTTGGACTGCCCGGGACCTGTCTTTCCCCAGCTTCTCCTCTGAGGTGCAGTGTTATCTCGGCTATTTGTCTGGCGCCGGTAGCGCCGAGTGGATGCCCCTGTGCTTGAAGCCCGCCGCTCGGGTTTACAGGTATGACACCGTTGATTTCTGTCTTCCCTTCAATCGTATATTTCCAGCCTTCGCCTTCGGGGCAAAATCCCAGGGCTTCAATCTGCACGATTTCACCTATTGTCGCTGCATCATGCACTTCTGCGACCCGGACATCTTTAGGGCTGACACCAGCTTGCCCATAAGCCTCCTCAGCAGCTCTGACTGTGTTCTGTGGTATGCACTTCTTGCGGTCGGAGTACTTTTGTATATGCAGAGCTGAGCCAGCTATTCGGACTAGCGGTTTATTGGTGTATTTGGAAGCCACATCGGCGGCGCAGAGCACGAGGGCAGCGGCACCGTCGCTTGTGGGGCAACATTGGTAGAGGGTGAGAGGGTCGGCGACCATCCGCGAGTTAAGCACCTCTTCCAAAGTGAATATCTTTTTGTACTGGGAGTAAGGGTTGATGGCGCCGTTCTTGTGGTTCTTTACAGACACCTGGGCAATTGCCTCTATAGGAGCACCGTATTCCCTCATGTACCGCCGTGTCATAAAGGCATACAGCCCCATCATCACGCCGGTGCCGAGGTATCTCTCCGGTGAATATCTCAGGGGCGATGTGAGCGGTCCCCGTGGCATCTTTTCGGAGCCGGCGACGAGAATGATATCGTACAGACCTGTGCCGATGAGACGTGTGGCAAGCCACACTGCTGTACTGCTGGAGGAGCAGGCATTTTCGATATTACCTATCATCGGTATTCCGTGGCTGCCGAATTCTTGAAAAACGAGGAGTCCTGCTGAAGATGCCTGCTCTCTGACATGGGAGTACATCGCGACCTGGACGTCACGCCACTTGATACCGGCATCCTCGATAGCCCTGGAAATTGCCTCTTTAGCCAGGTCTATGTAGGTCTTTTCAGGGGGAAACCTGCCGAATGGATGAAGCCCAACACCCAGGACCGCAACATCCCGCATTTTTACCTTCTTTGTCATCTCCAGTTTCCTCCTGTGATTTGAGTACAGCTTGATGTCCGATTTTCGGTCATGAAAGTAGCTTAGCCACATAAATCATTATGCTATCGCCTTCTTCGGTCTTATCAGCCTCTCTTATCTCAATGTGGACGGGCATTCCTACCTTGATTTTAGCATTTGCCGGGTCGATGTCCACAATTTGTGTCGTAGTTACAGCGCCGCCGGAGAATTCTATTTCGGCGATTACGTAAGGCACAGGTCCCTTCCAGTCCTGGTGTGGAGGCACGTGCAGAATGGTGAAGTTTCTAATTCTGCCCTGTTTATCTAGCGTCACCTGTTCGCAGTCCGGGCTGGAGCAGTTCAAACAGAGTGGGTGCAGCCCGAACATCACCTCGCCGCAGCTTTTGCAGTGCATACCCAGAAGTTCAAAATCGCCAGATGGTAGAATCTTAAGTTCACTTTCTTTAAAAGACTTCATCACTGTCCTTTAGCCTCCTGGAGCTTTTAATGCTAGCTGCCCTTTATTTTGTTAAATGTCCCCGCAAGGTGTAATCAGACCGGAGAAAAAGCTTTAGTGTTACAAGTGTATCAAGGTGTTGGAGACAGGTCAAACGTTAGCTGTGTGTTGACGGTGGTAAGCAGTATTGAGTGGTGGAGCTGAGGGGAGTCGAACCCCTGACCTCCTCCGTGCAAGTAGTGCGCCCGCGAACAGCGGCACTCAACTTTGAGAGGATCAGACCAACAAATTTACGGTTGACACAAGGCTCCGGCAGGTAAGGCGCCCACGTCGCCTCTTTATGTCCAGTGGACTGAGTATCTTCCGCTATTTGGGCAGGCTTCGCAATGACAGTGTAGCAGAGCTGCTCAATGAGCTCCTCATTAGTTTTCTTGGACATATTAACCCCTCCTCTTTTGGTCCCAATTTCTGACATCTTCTAGGCTGTTGTCAAGAGTCATCGGTCTCTTAGTCAAGAGTTATGGGAATGACTCCGAAGAAGTGCCAGTTCTAGCAGCTTTTCTCTAGTAAACCTCATATTCCCACAGTCGCTTTGCGTTGTGAAACATTGTTATGCTAAGATTGGTTTTGGTTCCAAAATTCATTCAAGGAGGTTTGGCATGAAAGTAGAGGACATCAAAACTGTGGGGGTGGTAGGTATGGGAGTAATGGGACGTGGCATCTCCATATCAGTATTATTTGCCGGTTACAAAGTGATCGGCCGCGATCTCAACGATGAGATTCTTGCCAAAGCCAAAGATGACATGATTAATGGCCGGTTTGGCATGAAGGGGGCAGTCGAACGAGGCAAAATAACCAAGGAGCAGATGGATCAAGCGCTAGCTAAATTGACCCTTACTACCAAGCTGGAAGACCTCAAGTCAATGGATCTAATAATAGAAGCAATCGGCGGAGCAAACCCTCAGCAACTTGAAAACAAGGACCTCAAACTCCAAGTTTTCAAGGAGCTGGACGGGCTGGTAAAGAAAGAAGCAGTATTTGCTAGCAATACATCTATGTTTTCCATAAGAGACCTAGCAGCCGTTACCGAGCGCAAGGACAGGTTTCTTGGGCTCCATTTCTTCAGTCCGGCGAACATTATGAGACTGGTTGAGGTTATCTGGACACCGGAGCTATCAAAGGATGTGTTAGAAGCTTGTGTAGAGTTCTGCAAAAAGATAGGTAAGGTTCCTGTGAAAGTAAAGGATATGCCCGGTGACCTTGGCCATGTGGGCAACCGTATTTATGCCGCGGGAAGACGAGAAGCCAGGAAAATTCTAGAGGAAGGTGTGGTTGAGAAGCCGGAAGACATCAATACCGTAATGACCTTAGGGTTCAACTGGCCTGTAGGTCCTATGGCTATGGGCGCTGGTGCACGCGCCGGCTGGAAGTAAGTTAGTGAAATACCATACAGATGTCTAACAATCGAGAGTGGTGCCGGAAACTGTGTCGCTGGCACCACTCTCGATTTTTCGGAATGACACAGGAAGCTGCGCCGAAAATAGCCAAGCCCTCAATGGGATTTGGACTAAGGTTTGCTGGGATGCTGATCACAACCTGCCCCAGCGGTTTGCAACGGGGATATTCGCTTGGTCCTCGGCGAAGAGAAGCACTTTGGGATGGCTATGAGCATTTCTTCGTGGGTCAATTTAACTAACGCAGTGCAAAAAAGAACGCAAATAACACACCAACAATTCCACTTCAAGCCTTATACCACTACCTGAAGGAGGTACGCAGCGCAAAAAATTTGAAATACCACCGCCCTGGAAGCCTGCCGAAAAGAAAAAAGATAAGCACACTTAGGCATTTGCCATAGGCCGAAAGAGCAATAAATTAGTGCCCCGGCTACTAAGTCGGGGCATTTTGTTTTTGGGAGGCGTTGGAGAGAAAGGAAAGGAAGGTATTAGTTCCACATATTTAACTTTTGTGCCTTTTGTTCAACAATTGAATTAAAACAAAGCACCTTAAAAACCAGGCACAGTCGATACACGATTAGGCTGGTCTACAGTTGTCCATACACCAGCCGAAAGGTATGGCAAAGCCGGTCATAGCCTTGACCGCAGCCTTTGGCGCCTATCACCCTAATACTAAACAAGGGAGTGATAAAATGACAGAAGTGCCAAGCTATATCAAGGCACTACTTAAGCCAAACGGTAAGCAGTCTCAAGGTAAGCGAGTCTGGAGCATAGACCTCGAGACCGTATGGCTGCCTTTCTTCTACGCTACCAATGTAGCTGAACTCACAGCCATACCGTTAGACGCACTAGGTGTGCCCATCCGCCTAGCCTATGCCGCTGATGGCAGCGTGAAGTTTACCAAGTCTGGCAGCCCCGACACCAAAGTGGCAAAGGAAATATCGGATAGCGTCAAGATGGTGAAGGAAAACTTTATCGCCAGCCTGATTTCCTTTGCTAATACGGTAAGGACTGAGAGCCCCGACGCCTATAAGGCGCTAGTCCTGTCTGCGCAGGAAGCAGGCGCACCGATACGGGAGAGAGACAGGAAAAACCTTGACGAGGCTATTGCCAAGCAGAGGGAAGCCGAGCTTATGGCAATAGTCAAACAGGTAGAGGCTGAGGCTAAGCCCAAAGGTAAAAAGGCTGAAGCCGTAGCTACAAAAGCCTGAAACACAAACTAGGGGGTGATAGGCGCTAAAGGCTGCGGTCAAGGCATAAAGGGGGGAACTACGACTAAGGTGCCTCTCTTAGGTTTTGTGGTGGAGCTGAGGGGAGTCGAACCCCTGACCTCCTCCGTGCAAGGGAGGCGCTCTCCCAATTGAGCTACAGCCCCACTGTGACCATATTATACTGGTAGACTTAGCTGATTAACAACCTCGGTGCTCGTTCGAGCCCGAGGTATCCATAGGGCTGGCGAATCTGGCTTGTGTTCTCTGAAACGGCGCTTTGCCAGAGCTAGGTCGCGAGTGGAATAGCAGTAGATACAGCCGTGCAGGCAGGTGTCCATAACGCCGATGTCCTTGCTCAGGGTGCACAGGCAGTGCTGGCGCTGGGAAGGGTCTTTGTGATAACTAATATCCAGTGCCCAGAGTTCTCGAATTAGTTCGTCGTCGATGCATTTTCCTGGCGGTATTCCTGCTGTGCTAACTTCGGGAGAAGCGGCACAGGTGAACATTCGAATGCCATTCCGGTGCGCTATAGAGGCGAGCCCTTTAAGTAGTTCTAGATTGGCTTCACAGATAATGTTTCTATCGAGCTTGAAATTGCCCTGTGCTTCCAGTATGGAAAGCCTGCGCTCCGTCTTGCGGTAAAGACAGACAAAGCTGACCATGACGCGATGGGTAATGCCGTTTAGCGCCCTTGCCAGCCGGGAGAACCTGTTAAGGTGGTAAGCTGGTGGTGTTATATCCGAGATGATAATGGGGTCGTAGCGCCATACCACACGGCGGGAACCAATATGCTGGCTTAATCTACGGAAGGTCGCCAGCCTTTTCTCCACCGTGGGTAAGTTAGGCTCCAGTATGCGCGGGTAGTCGTTAAGGGTAAACTGGAAGTAGTAGCGGAACCCCCTGCTGTCGATTTCGTCGAGGTAGGGCAAAAGTGGTGAAGGGTCTTTGGACCAGAAGACTATGGCATCAACATCCTCCGGGCGAAGTGAAACTTGAGATAATCGCTTATGGCTCACAGGGTTGGGGACAAGGCACCATCCGGCTCTTATTCGGTTCATGAGCCACCGGCTGTAGAATGCCGGAATATCTGTCCTTCGGCTGGCTGAAATGATCATACTGTCTTGAAAAAGGTTAGCCCGGTCTGTAATTAGTATATATCATGCAGACCTGCCTTTTCACTTCGCAGGTGCTATCAGTTATAATGATGCAGTCTCGCAACTGAACACGAAAGAAAGGAGAGGTTTTCCGTGTCTGAAGATGTATATCAAAGGCTAGCTGATGCGATTAATGCCCGCGGTGCTGCTTATCCGGCGGTGCCCTGCCCGGAGTTTTATGCTGTAGCCAGAGAGTTTTTCACTCCTGAGGAAGCCGAGATTGCCTGCCATATGCCGAATAGGTCGGCGGTGCTGGAGGAGCTGGCGGGACACATTTCTAAGATTGACCAGTCACGGTTGCAGGAGCATCTGGAGAATATGGCGGAGAAGGGGGTAGTGAGGGTAAAGGAGGTGAACGGTAAAAAGTATTATGAGTTGTTGCCGTTTGTGCCGGGAAGCATTGAATTGCAGTTCATGCGGGGGCGTGACGACGAGCGTACCAAAAGGCTGGCACAGCTTTTGCGTGAGTATGCCAAGGCATTAAGAAATATGGCAACCGCCGCACCTCAAGCTGCAGAGAGTGCAGCAACTGCTACCAGAACCATCCTTGTAAGGCGGGAAGTGCAGCATCTCAGCACTATTTTGCCTTGTGAGGAGGTGTTCAAGCTTATAGAAAATACTGAGCATATAGCCGCGGGGACATGTGTCTGCCGGCACCAGGGTGACCTGCTGGACAGACCGTGCGATAAGCCGAAGGCGAATATGTGCATGGTATTTGGTGAGTCTGCCAGGTTTGTAGCTGAATACGGTTTTGCCCGCCCTATCTCGAAGGAGGAAGCCCGCCGTAGCATAGAGGAAGCAGAAAAGGCAGGGCTGGTGCACAGTTATGCCAACACCGAAGACAGGGCTATCAATCTGCTGTGTAACTGCTGTGGCTGCCATTGCTTTATTTTAAGGCCGCTATCGCGCCATCCGTCTCCAGCACAGGGGGTGATTGCCGAGTGGGTCTCTGTCATCGATGAGGACGATTGTACTGGCTGTGGGGCCTGTGTAGACCGGTGCTGGATGAAAGCGTTGGGGCTGGAGGGCGACCGTGTGGTCCGTCTTATGGAGCGGTGTATCGGGTGTGGTGTCTGCCGCTATGTGTGCCCCACCGACGCAATAAAGCTGGAGCGTAGGGTGGAGGTGATTAAGAGCTAGGGGACGGCGGCAGTCAAATTCTTGTGAGGGCAACATACAGCAACCATATCATGCTCCTTGAAGTGCCTTCCACTTGTGCTTATGTTAAACGTTCCCAGAGTGAATTTGCTAAAATGTTGGGGTTGGTGTCGAAATCGCGATAGGGCTTATTCGATTTCGGGGATATGGTGATGAAGAAGGTGCTTTTTGTCTGTGTGCATAACTCGGGGCGGAGCCAGATGGCTGAGGCTTTTTTCAATCGTTATGCCAAAGGCAAGGCTATTGCCGAGTCGGCTGGGACCGAGCCGGCGAACGTTGTTGACCCGAAGGTTGTCCAGGTCATGAAGGAGATAGGGATAGATATAAGCGGTAAGCAGCCCCGCAGGCTTACTGCTGAGATGCTGGCTGGCGTGGATCGGGTGGTCACTATGGGGTGTGGTGTGGAGGGCGTCTGCCCGGCGTCTTTCTTACCCACGGAGGACTGGGGGCTGGAAGACCCTTCAGGTAAGTCCTTAGCGAAGATTAGAGAAATCAGGGAGCAAATTGAAAGCAAGGTGAAAGAACTGGTCAAAGAGATTCTGGGGACTGATTGAGTACGAACGCTGAAAGTAAAAAATGGGCAAAGCAAGTTTGATTAGCGACGAAGTGCTTTATGGGGTATCGAGGCCGGCACGATATACCGGTGGTGAGTGGAATAGTATAGTCAAAGACTGGAATGCGGTGCCGATACGGGTCGCTCTAGCCTTTCCCGATGTTTATGAGGTCGGCATGTCAAATCTGGCATTACCGATACTCTATAAGATATTAAATGAGCAACCCGACATCCTTGCTGAGCGCGTTTTTGCTCCGTGGCTGGACATGGAGGACCAGATGCGCAAGCACCACATGCCGCTTTTCAGTCTGGAGAGCAAACGACCGCTCTCGGACTTTGATGTCATCGGATTCTCTTTGGGCTATGAGCTTACATATACGAATGTGCTTAATATGCTTAATCTAGCTGATATTCCTGTTTATAGTCGAGAACGGGATGATAGCCATCCGCTGGTGATAGCTGGCGGGAGTTGTGTTTTTAATCCCGAGCCGATGGCTGATTTTATCGACCTGTTCATTATAGGTGAGGCTGAGGAGGCGATATTGGCTTTTCTGGATGTTTTCCGTGCCTACCGGGGGAGCAGGGTGCAGTTGCTACGCGAGGCAGCAAAGTTGCCCGGTGTGTATGTGCCGAGCTTTTATGAGGTGGCTTACAATAACGACGGGACTTTAGCTGCTTTTAGCCCTGTTGTACCGGAAGCCAGGCTGCCGATTGAGCGTCAAATAATCGGTAGACTTCCATATCCTGTTACCAGCCCTGTAGTACCTTATATCAAAGTAGTCCATGACAGGGGTGCTATCGAAATACAACGGGGTTGTAGTCGTGGTTGCCGCTTCTGTCAGGCGGGTATGATATATCGTCCAACCCGTGAACTGCCGGAGCAGGAGGTGGCTACTGCTGTGGAGGAACTCCTTGCGGGTTGCGGCTATAACGAGGTGACCCTGGTCTCTCTAAGCACCAGTGACTACAGCAATATCAGTCGTCTGGTAAGCCGGCTGGCACAGCAGTATTCCAGAGATACCCTGACGATATCGTTACCCAGCTTGAGGCTTGATATCTCAGCCATAAAGCTGATTGAGGCTTTACCACGGAGGCACAAGACGACCCTCACTTTTGCGCCTGAAGCGGGGACAGAGAGGCTGCGTCAGGTGATAAACAAGGGCATCTCTGAAGAGGGTATATTGGACACACTCGCTGCGGCTTTCGAGAGAGAGTGGCTCAATATCAAACTTTACTTCATGGTGGGGCTGCCTACAGAGACCATGGATGATGTGAAAGGGATAATAGACCTGGTGGAGAAGACCGTTAAACTGGGTAGAAAAATAAGGTCAAGGACTCCGACAATTCGGGTCAGCGTGGCTGCTTTTGTGCCCAAGCCTCATACTCCCTGTCAGTGGGTGGCGCAGGAAGCCATGGAGCGGCTGGTTGCCAAGCACGATATGCTAAAGCGTGTTGTGCCACGCTTTGGCGCCCAACTGTCATGGCAGGATGTGAGGACAAGCCAGCTCGAGGCAGTGCTCTCCCGTGGTGACAGGAGACTGGGTAAGGTCATTTACCGGGCTTGGGAGAAGGGTTGCAAATTTGATGCCTGGAATGAATGTTTTGACTACGGGAAGTGGTTAAGCGCGTTTGAAGAAAATGGGCTCATCACTGCTTTCTATGCCAATCGAGAGCGTTCTCTGGACGAGCTTCTTCCTTGGCAGCATATAGATGCGGGCGTTACCCTGTCATTTCTTAAGAGGGAGTATGAAAACATGTGGCAGGAAAAGGTCACACCTGATTGCATTCGTAATTCCTGTAATGCCTGTGGGTTGCACCGCTGGCATCCGGACTGCCGCAGGAAGTTCGAGGAAGTCAAATCTGTAAAGCATAACGGATTGTGCTATGATAAGAAGTGAAGGGAGGGAATTATGGAAGGCGTCTCTTTACCATCTGAGTCAGTATACTGGCCGTTTAAAAAATACCAGGAGATGTACAGAAGGTCTATAGAAGACCCTGAGCATTTCTGGGCGGAGGAGGCTAGAAAGCTGGACTGGTTTAAGACCTGGGACACCGTGCTGGAGTGGGAACCGCCGTATGCCCGGTGGTTTGCTGGCGGCAGGATAAACGCCTGTTACCAATGCGTTGACCGACATGTGAAGACATGGCGGCGTAGCAAAGTAGCTATCTACTGGGAAGGTGAGCTAGGCGATAGCCAGGTGCTCAGCTATTCTACCCTCTATCGGTGGGTGAATAAGTTCGCCTCCGTGTTGAAGAATCTCGGTGTAGCTAAGGGCGATAAGGTGGTCCTGTATATGCCCATGGTGCCAGAGTTGCCTATTTTTATGCTAGCCTGCGCTCGTATCGGTGCTGTGCACACTGTGGTGTTTTCCGGTTTCAGTGCTCAGGCGTTGGCTGACAGGATAAATGATACGCAGGCTAAGGTCCTGGTCACGGCTGATGCTGGTTTCAGACGGGGCAAGTACCTGGAGCTAAAAAATATCACCGATGAAGCTCTGGGTTCAGCCCCATCTATCGAGAAGGTGATAGTCACCAGGCGGGGCAACATACCTACTAATATGAAGCCGGGACGTGATTTCTGGCTGCACGAGTTGCTGGATGACGCGGTGCCATTTGTGCCTGCAGAGCCGGTGGAGGCTACCCATCCTCTATACATATTGTACACTTCTGGAACTACAGGGAAGCCCAAAGGTATTGTGCATAGTACTGGTGGCTACCTTGTGTTTACAAATTCGGGCTATAAATGGGTATTTAACGTCAAAGAGGAATCGGTATACTGGTGCACTGCCGATGTCGGCTGGGTCACCGGACATAGCTCTGTGGTCTATGGGCCACTGTGCCATGGTGCTGCTATAGTGCTCTATGAGGGCGCGCCGGACTATCCTTCTGTTGATAGGTGGTGGGATATCGTGGAAAAATACGGAGTTACCATTTTTTACACCTCACCAACGGGTATCAGGATGCTGATGCGGTACGGTGAGGATGTGGTCAAGAGGCATGACCTGAGTAGTCTTGAGCTGTTGGGTAGCGTGGGTGAAGCTATAAATCCTGAAGCCTGGCACTGGTATTACCGTGTGGTCGGCGGCGAGAGGTGTCCGATTGTCGATACCTGGTGGCAGACAGAAACAGGTGGCACAATGATATCGCCGACCCCTGGCATAGAGCTTGTCCCTCTGAAGCCGGGCTCGGCAACTTTCCCTCTGCCAGGAGTCAACGCCGATATTGTCGATGAAAAAGGCAATTCTGTCCCTAGAGGCGAAAAGGGCTATTTAGTGATAAAGTCCCCCTGGCCAGGTATGCTTATGGGAATTTATGGTGACCCACAGAGATATAAAGAGACTTACTGGTCTAAGTTCCCAGGCATGTTCTATACCGGTGACTATGCAATCAGAGACAATGATGGTTACTTCTGGCTGTTAGGCAGGGCTGATGAGGTGCTTAAGATTGCCGGGCACAGGATAGGAACTATAGAAATAGAAGATGCTGCAGTATCACACGAGGCTGTGGTTGAGGCAGCGGTTGCCAGCCGTCCAGACCCTGTGAAGGGGGAGGGAATAGTCATCTTTGTCACATTGCGACAGGGCTTTGAGCCTTCGCCGGAGCTGAAAAACAAACTAAAGCAGCACATACGCTCAACTCTAGGACCTGTGGCTACTCCGGACGAGATTTATTTTGTCAACAAGTTGCCCAAGACAAGGAGTGGCAAGATTATGAGGCGAGTCCTTAAAGCTGTGGCTAGCAGTGCCAGCATTGGTGATTTGACTACACTCGAGGACGAGGCATCGGTGGAAGAGGTGAAGAGGGCTTTTGAGGAACTACGGAAGGAGGTCTGAGGGAAAGTCAGCGATATTGGAGCTTATTTACAGAGACGCACCAGCTCATGCTGTGTCTGATTTTGACTTTCTTACCCAAAATGGGTAAACTGTGTGTTCGCTTTAAACATGACAGTGGACAGTAAAATTAGCAGACTGATGGCAGTTATCGCCGGTAACCTTTTCAGGTCTGTAAGCAAGAGTCGACCGACATTCTAATTGTCGAGTGAGGGCTGGAATTATGAAACCGCTAAAGTTAGAAGTATCTAAGAGACAGATAACTGGCAAAAAGGTCCGCTTTTTGCGGCGGCAGGGCATTATACCTGGTAATATCTACGGGCATGGGTTGGATTCCACACCGGTACAGATCGAAGCTAAGGTTTTGAAACAACTACTTTCGCATGCTGGCAAAACTGACCTCGTCCTACTAAAGGTCAAGGGCTCGGATGAACCGGTGAGAGTTCTTGTTCGTGAGGTGCAGCATAATCCTATCACTGATGAGTTACTCCATGTGGAGTTCTATCAGGTGAGGGCGACAGATAAGATCAAGGCAGAGGTGCCTCTGGAATTTGTTGGCGAGGCTCCAGTGCTGGCTAAGGTTAAAGGTACCACCCTACTCCGTTTGGTGGACTCCTTGGATATCGAAGCCCTTCCTGACTATCTACCACATAGCCTTCAGGTCGACCTATCAGTTCTAGAGGATGTTGACCAGTCAATTTGTGTCAAAGACATACCGGTGGGTGAAAATGTGACTGTGCTCAGTGACCCGGAGCAGGTGGTGATTAAGGTGGTGGAGGCGCGCAAAGAGGTTGAAGAGGTGGTGCCTGCTGAGGCTGTGGAAGAGGTGGCTCCAGCCGGAGAGGCGGAAGAGGGTGAGGAAGAAAAAGAAGAACCAGGCGAAGGGGATTGACACTCTGAAGCCATATATGCTAATTTTTGGCAGGGCAGCGTAGCTCAGCGGAAGAGCAGGGGACTCATAAGCCCTTGGTCGCTGGTTCAAATCCAGCCGCTGCCATTTTTGTTTGTGTACTCTGCTGATAAGCGGCTTGGCGTTTTGTTAACATAGCCGGACCGTTCTGAGATCAGGAGTCTCGCCACCTGGTCTGCTGCAAGTCTTCTTCGGACAGATAGAGTCTGCCGTCGTCTGTAGCACGAATCACATTGGCATTCCTTAATATCTGCAAAGCGGTCAGCTTGTAGTCCTGTCCTCTCAGTATTGTCTGTGCCAGTCCTCTGGACTTGAGCCCAAGTTCCTCTGTTGTTTTGGCGTCCTTGGGACTCAATGCTTTGTGTTGCCGAAAAAGCTGTATCAGGGCGGGAATAGCCCGGCGCAACGACATTTGCGGCAACACAAACAGTATAAATAACAGTACTGCTAGCAATAAGATAAGTATAATTGTGTCACTCATGCTCGTCGTGCCCATAATGTTGCCTCTCAATAATTTATTTTAAATTCCTGCTCTGGGTGACTTGAATCTGCCTCCCCTGGGGGTCTGCAAATTCAATAGTCACATTGTCCACAGATGGATCATCGGTAGTCTTGATATAGAAGTTGAAGACATGACCCGGTAGTAGCCGGGCTTGCTGCACGTAGACTTCGGATTTTACCAGTTTGTTCCCACTCCAGCAATGCATAGTACAGATGACAGTGTACAGTGTCGCCTTGCTGGTATTCTGTGCTGAGCCTTTGACGTAGATAAATGTTTTCCCTGGTAACTCGCTGTAACCCTGACCTTCGAACATCTTTTCAAATTCTTTTTCTCGTCCCCACTCCAGTGATTGTAACTCCAGGGAAAAAGGCGATTTCGGCGGCGGTGTATGAAAGACGTCGTCGGGCGATGTTGACTCATTTCCAGCCTCGTCCTGAGCTATAATTCGGAAGTGGTATATCGTGTTAGAAGCAAGACCGTCGAGGGTTATGCGATGCTCGGTGTTTAACCCGTTCAAGGTAGCAGTCTCGACATACTCAGTGCTTTTGCCATACTCCACTTTGCAAGCGGATGGCTCGTTGGTCACCCAGCTTATGGTAACCTGTGTATCACTCTGGGGCGATGTAGTAATGTCCTTGATTACAGGTGGAATAGTATCGCTAGTCTGGGCTGGGACCGGGGGGTTGACATAGACAACTACTGATTTGGTCACCGTACCACCGGCATTGGTTGCAGTTATGGTATAGGCGAGGGTCTTTGGTGGGGACACCGAAGTTGTCCCCGTAAGTGGCACTTTGCCGATACCTTGATCGATAGTGACAGTGGTAGCCTCCTCTACCAGCCATTGTAGTGTTGCAGACTCACCGGCAGTGAGTTCAGACGGAATAGCTGTGAACATTCTGATGACCGGTGGACCCGGTCGGCACGCAATGCACGAAAAGACTATTGACAGCGTAAAGCCACAAAGGAGGGATACTAGCCATCCCAATATAGACCTGGCTCTAATCATCGATACTCATCTCATTACAGAACAGAACGCTCTGTTTGAGTAATTATTTTCTAAGCTAAACAAAAGCATGCCTTTATTCGTTAGATGAAATAGAAAGTCGGCAACAAAGGGGGAACATATGACCGTGAACAGGGAAATCATCACCATCGTTGGCAGTTTCCTCTTCATATGTTTGTTGTTTTTCTTTTTCGCCTGGCATCTTCTTTAAGCATTTATCAGGCGTGTTCTACCATCGGGTGACTGGTCTAAAAACAAGTTTCTTAAAGACCTTAGCGCTCTTCTTGACCGGACCATTCTTGCATCAGCTTCTTTATTTGTTCGGCTAGCTTAGGGCTGGTTCGCAGCCGGCTTATGAACACAGGGCAACCTTCAAGGAGGGAACTTTCAGCTGCTGCAGCCAAGCTCGATAGCAGTTGTTGCATACCGAGAGGGGCGGGCTCGATACCGCCGCCAAACCCCGGGATGGAAGATTCCAGCTGGTGCTTCAGGTCTTCCTCAGTTAGCCGCATTGGCAGAACGCAATTCTTGTACCAGGGACAGGTCTTGCACTGGATCACTGCATGGGCTTCGTCAAGGATGTCGCTCACCGGCAACCACCTCCGGTAGTTGCTTGGGCAGTCGGATGGTACTCGCTGCCAAGCCATACCAGCTCGTTTGTCCTGTCATTAAACTGCCAGGTGTAGTCATATGCCGAATTTATAGGGCAGGTCTTGGTGATGAGCCAGACATTTTTGCCCAGATATTCGGCGGTGAAGTTGGGCTCTGCCTCCTCGTACAGAGGAGTTGCCGGACCTCAGCCATGTCTTTCTTCGCCAACCTTTAGCTTGCAATCAGGGCTAAATGACCTGGCAATGGCGACTACCTCCTCGGTGCTATGCTGGGGGACATCCTTGACCCATCCACAGGCATTAAGGGAAAACACCAGACAAAGCAGCATTAGCGGTAATCCCAAGTGCGTAACTTTCAGGGCTTTCCAAACCGTCATAAAGTCCAACATCTCTTGTTGAAATTATACAGCCTGAGCAGGGAAATGGGAAGCAGCAAGCTAGCTTATCGTATATGCAGATGTGCACACAGCACCTTTTACAAGTAAGACAGGTCAGCGGACCTGCCTCAGTCTTCTGGCATTGGCTGAGTAGTGAAGTCTCCTTCCTTGGTAGCTACCTGACCGTCCGTGTCCCTGGACTTGACCCTGAAATAATATTTAGTTCCTGGTTCAAGACCTGTTAGGCTTACTTGATGGCTAACTACTCCAGTGGAGCCTGAGCCAGGCACATCTTTTTCCTCAGTACGCATGACGTTAGTCGAAGTTACCCAGTATTCTACCTGTGTGCTTGCTGGGTTGTTGGTTTCCCACATAATCTCAGCGCTTGCCACTCCTATGTTTACCACCTGAACGTCGCTGATTTCCAGTGCGGCGCCCGCGCTGCCACCACCGGTGAATGAGCCCAGCATGTCTTTCAAGGTATCGCCCCAGCCAAACTGGTTGATGCCGAAGTATGCCAATCCGCCAAGACCGAGAAGGAGGATTATGAGTAGCAATACCAGGAAGGGTCTACTGGATGACGACGGCTGGGCAGGTTGTGGTTGTTGGGGTGTCCAGGCTGGTTGCTGTCCCCACCCTGGCTGTGGTCCCCATCCCGGCTGTTGCCCCCATCCTGGTTGCTGTCCCCATCCCGGTTGCTGTCCCCATCCTGGCTGTGGTCCCCATCCCGGCGGCGCAGGCTGTCCACTCGGCTGGGCGCCCCAACCAGGCGCTTGTTCTGTGCCTCCGCCCAATGCAGCGCCACAATTGGGGCAGAATTTAGTTGGCGGGCTGAGAGTAATCCTGCAATAGGGACAGGCAACGGTAAGCTGAGCGCCACAACTACCACAGAAACGTTGCCCCTGGGCTACAGGCGAGCCACAATTGGTGCACCTCTGTATCATGTCTTGCCTTTCCTGTCTTTTTCAGTTATGTTCCGAAATATCAGCTCTTACCACGATTATACATCTAAGAATTAAGTTAAAGCAATAAATAGCGGCATTTTTGTCGAAAAGGACAATGCAACTAGTCGAGAGTGAGACTCGAGGTCCGGTTTTTCGGTTTGCTCTGTAATTAACTTTTCACTTTTTTGTGTAATAGGACTCATTGACCGGTTATTGCGTAGCTTTTCCTCGATACCTCTTTTCCTGAGGCATCATATAGCACAGCTATATCAGGTACATTGTTGGTCCAGATGTCACCAGGTCCGAAGAAGAAGCTGAACCATAGTTGTTTAGTGCAATAGGGAGCATTTGTGCCGAATTCCAGCCAGGACCCGCAGTCGGGGTAGACCTTGTCGGTGGTGATAATGACGGACTGTCCAGGATTCAGGACAAAGTCCATGGGGAAGGTGAATGTGGGATAACCTTTGGTGATGTTTTTTAGGGTCCACCCGTCCATTCTCTGGGGGCGCTCGCCACTGTTAGTGATAACCACATACTCATCGGGTTCTACTACCTCATAACAAATGCAGTCCTCTGTGTTGCGAGGGTAGACCTCACCTTTGTAGTGGATATAGCTTATTTCGACTATCGGACGAGAAATTGCTATCGAGTCGTCTTGCACAATAATGGTCCAGCTTTTCAGGTTGTGGGCAAAGACTTTCAGAAAGAACCTCTCCCCCTCTTCTGTACTGATGGGGAAAGTCGCCTTCCCTTCAGGACTGTATGCCCCGGGCACAATCTGCCACAGGGCATAGGGCTTGTCCTGCTGGAAGATATGAACCCTAAGACCGGCATCTGGGATAACCTCAGGTTCTGTGCTCCAACGGAGACCCCACTTGGTGCCTGATACACGGAATGGTGGGGTGATTGTGTTACCTTTGCCGCTGAAGACTTGTACCGTGTGCCAGGTTCCATCGTCTGCTGTATTGTTAGCCGGCATTTCTGGATAGGGACGCTCCTCCATTATATCCACAGTTGCTGGCAGTACCGATACGCTGGCTGGTTCTGGGCGGTATGCCGTCTTGGCTGCCAGTACTGTGGAGACAGGGAAGAACAACAGCCCTAAGACCACAGCCAGGATTATTCTATTTAATCTCATTGCTAGCAGCAGAAAAACCCAGGGGAGTTTTTCGCCATCTTCTTTCTATACTCACTGCGCGTCCTGTCACTCACCTCTTTTGCCTAGATTTATTTGACTACATATAGTATCGTAATCATACCGTAACACAATTCGTTCACACTGTCAATACTGCCGGTGTTGACGCAATTATGTAATGCCTTTCTGTGGCAGACCAAGCACCCCGGTAGATTGCCATCTTTTGCGGGCTCTTTCGACTTTTTTCTTAGCCTCCTGTTGTTAGGGGGATGTGCTAGGGAGATGGGGGTGTGAACTCGAAAATTTTGACTTCCGGGACGATGCCTATGCCGGACATTTGTATCATATCGGACTTAGAGCTATAGACCAGTTTATAGCTCTGGAGTCTTTCCAGGGGTACGGGGCTGAGGAAGGGGTTATCGCTGACTATGCGGTAGTTACGGCTTTTCTGGCTGGCGATGAAAGCCTCAGCCTCCTGATAGCTGGAAAACGAGCGCACGTCTGTTATCTCTTTATATTTCCGACCAGTTGTGGTGACTTTTTCCTGGTAGGCGATTGCTATCGATCTATCAGGTGTCAAGCTGGCACCGTCAAAGTTGTAGAGCCTCACAGCCAATGAGCGGTAGTATTCGGGGTAATAAAGGATTACAGGTTTGAGTGTGCCTTTTTCCGCTATGTAATAAGTCTCGTAAAAGTTTTCTATCGGGATGTTGGCAAAAGCTGCGGCGCCGTGGAATTTTGTGGTAGCGGTGGCGAAGTCAATCACTACGTACCTGGCGCCGAGGGCAGACATTATTTGATTGCCTGAGGCTTCATCTTGTGCGGTGAAAAAGCGCGCTGCCTCCATGGCACCTTGCTGGAAAGGGTTAGCTATAGGTAGACGGTGGGCAGCTCGTGTTATCAGATGTCCATAGTCCCACCATGCCATGACCCCATAGGCAGGCTGTGGATAATGGAAGTCCTTGTCATACCGGGCATAATAGAAATCAGGGTCATTAAAAGGCTCCGGTGTATTATCCTTCATCCATGTGAGAGACTCGAGCCAGGCATTGCTTGGAGCGAAAGCAGCCGCCGAAGCGACATTTTTAGCAAATAGTATGTTGGGGAGGAAGGCAACCAGAAAGACCACAATTATGCCCAGTGCCATGTTCATCAGGGCACCTGCAGAGCGTGTTTTCGGTCTTTTCTTCTCCCGGGCTTTCTTTTTTGATTGTCCGGGGGCATTATCTGCAGTGGCTATAGCGCTTTTGAAGCCGGCGAACTCCAGAACAAGCCAGCATACATAGGCTGAGAGAAGTGCTATGTTGACAGAAAGATAGTAAGCAAAGCGGCGTTGTCCCAAGGTAGCTGCCAGTACTACTAGACTCCATACTATCAGCGCTAACTTACTCGCCTCGCTGTGTTTGATGGCTGTGTATACCAGTATCCCTAGGGAGATCAGTGCCAGGAGGAAGCAGGTGGTGAAGTTCCCCCAGACCACAGAGAGCGAGAAGCTTCCTTGCGGGAAGAGTATCGGCTCGACCTCGAGTATGGTCAGGGCGGCGCCTGCTGGCGTGAATACGGTGCGAAAGGTTGCCAGTGCTGTTTTAAAGAACGATGGTGTAGCAAGATAAAGCACCGCTAGCCCGAGAAGACCGAGAGTTAATAAGCTCAGTGGGTAATAGGCTGCCTTAACTCTCTTACCAGACATAAGGCGTGATAAGCCCGCCATGATAAGCAGTCCTGCTATGGCGATAGCCAGCGATGGCAAACACAGCGGTGATGGGAAAGTCGGTGGCAGAGAGGGATAGACAAGCATAGCAGCTGCGAATAGTGGTATGCCGATAACAGCGAGATAGAGGGTGCCTTCTCCTTTCAAATGGTCAACAATGAACTGGACTGCAAAATAGGCGAAGATCAGGAACACGAAAAGCAGTCCGCCCACCCAGGTGGCAAGATAAATCCAGAGACAGAGACCGGAGAGCAGACCATAAATGAATGGCTTTGTTGTGAAGATCCGCAGCATCTGTGCCGGGCTTGGCGAGAGCCCGAGTTGCTTGGCTGATTTGATAGCTAATATTAGAAACAGCATTGTTGTGGTGGAAAGTAGCACCTCAGCCGCATGGTGGTCAGTGTAACCGAGGATTGATCTGCCAAGGAATTCTCCAGGCATCACCGATATAAGTCCTGCTGAGATGATGCCTACCCAGCGGTTAAAGACCATCTTGCCGATGAAATACACCGGGAATACTACCAAGGCTCCCAGTATAGCGGGCATATATACACCGACGGTGTCCACTAAGTGCTGGGTTGGTGCCCCCAGTCCGAGGAGCCAGGCAATGCCGCCAATAAGCCAGTCAAAAAAGGGTGGCCAGTTTACGATGGTGCCGTGAGGATAAAATGTGTAGGGGTCGAAGACTATCCTGTGGGGAAAGTTATGCACTAAATTGTCCACCAAGCGCATGTGGTAATAAGCGTCGGTACCCGAGAATTTTAACCATTCATCGGTGATGAGTTTAGTGTATGGGGGAATAATCCTGAGGCACAGTCCAGTGACAAAACTCAGGGCTAGGAATGTTATTGTGACAAGTCTTTGACCCTGTCCGGTTTTGTCCACCATCTTGTTGTCCTCAGATTATAGCTTTGGTCTTTGCTCGTTGCAACAGATATTGCTGCAGGCATAGTCCTTGAAGAAGACGCTTCCAGGCATAATATCGTAGGTAGGAGGATTGTATATAGTCTATTTCTGTTCGGCAGCTTCGATGGTTATGCAGCTATGTGCTAGAGCAGCACCAGCCCGGAGTGCAGCAGCCACAAGTACGGCTTCTATCAGTTCTTCTAAGGAAGCGCCAGCTTTCTTTGCCCTGCTCGTGTGCGCGGCAATACAGTACGGGCATTGTGTGACATGGGCTACAGCCACAGCAATAAGTTCTTTCACTTTAGTGCTTAAAGCCCCTTCGGTGAAGACTTTGCTGTCGAAGTCGCTGAATGCTCGCATAACTTCGGGCTTCAACTCGAAGAGCTTGCCCAGCTTGGCAACACTTTCTTTATGGTAGTAGCAGTCAGCCATCTTGACCTCCTTGGTTCAATGGGACTTATAAAAGGTCAAAACCTTGTATCTTTTGTTCTTTTGCTTTGGTGCCTGGGCTACAGTGTACCAAAAACCAACTGAATGGTGGAGGACGAAATCAGTGCATGATTATCAAACCAGTGGGATTCTTTCCCAATTTCAATTTCAATATACAGGCTAAACCAGATGACAGGCTACAAGATGCTCGTTGCCGAGGTCTTTGATTTCTGGTTCTCTTTCCCTGCACTCGGTCTTTGCCAATCGGCACCGCGTATGAAAGCGGCAGCCGCGAGGTGGGAAAAGGGGGCTGGGGACATCACCAGTCAGCAATATGCGTTTCCGCTGGCGGTCGACTTCGGGGCAGGGTATAGGGACCGCAGATAGCAATGCTTGAGTATATGGGTGGAGTGGATGGTCATATAATTCCTCACTGTCAGCGGTTTCCACTACTTTGCCGAGGTACATCACGACCACACGGTCGCTGATATATCTCACCACTGAAAGGTCATGGGCGATGAATAAGTAGGTCAGCCCCAGTTCTTCTTTGAGCTGCTTCAATAGTTTGATAACTTGTGCTTGAATTGAGACATCAAGTGCCGAAACAGGCTCGTCACAAACGATAAACTTTGGTCTGGTTGCCAGTGCCCTGGCTATCCCAATGCGTTGCCTTTGTCCGCCACTGAACTCGTGAGGATAACGGTCTACCATTCTTGGCTCGAGTTCGACAAGCTCCATCAGTTCTGCTATTTTCCGCTTGTATTCCTTGTCCGTGACTAAGTTGTGTACCTGTAATGGCTCACCGATAATGTCACCGATGGTCATCCTCGGGTTCAGTGAAGCATAAGGGTCCTGAAAGATGAGCTGCATATCACGTCTTAATTTTCTCAGTTCTTCGCCTTGTATTGTGGTGATGTCCTTGCCTTGAAAATATATATTTCCGGCGGTTATATCATAGAGCCGTAGCACGCAGCGACCTACAGTTGTCTTGCCGCAACCGCTTTCACCCACAAGCCCTAGCACCTCCCCCTGTTTAATGTTAAAACTCACATTGTCGACGGCTTTAATGTCTGCGATTTTACGTCTCATTACGCCAGCCAGTAAGGGAAAATACTTTACCAGGTTCTTCACTTCAACCAGATGGCTATTGGTTTTCAACGCTCACACTCCAATTCTGTTAGTGCTGGCACCTCTTCATGTCTGAAGCAGGCTACATAGTGCTCAGTTCCCACCTGTTCAAGTTCTGGTTTTTGTTCAGTACACTTGCTGATAGCGAATTTGCAACGAGGTGCGAAGGCACAGATGTTGGTGGGCAGACGGACAAGGTCGGGTGGTAGCCCGGGGATAACATAAAGCGGGCGCTCACGCGGGAGGTCAAGCCGTGGCACCGAAGCGATGAGCCCCACGGTGTAGGGATGCCGCGGCTGACTGTAGATCGTGTCAGTTAAGCCTGACTCTACCAATCGCCCGGCGTACATCACGTTAACGCGGTCAGCATAGCGGGCTACGACCCCAAGATTATGGGTGATGAGGATAACCGACATACCGAATTGTGTTCTCAGATTGTTCATAAGCTCCATGAGTTGCGCTTGAACGGTCACATCAACAGATGTTGTCGGCTCGTCGGCGATTAGAAGTGCGGGGTTGCAACTTAATGCCATTGCTATCATGATACGCTGTTGCATACCGCCGCTGAATTGGTAAGGATAATCATTCAACCGCCTCTCGGCATCAGGGATGCCGACTAATTTCAACAGCTTGCTTGCTTCTTCTAAAGCCTCCTCTTTCATTAACCCGCGATGCAATTCCAGTGATTCAGCTAGCTGGCGCCCTATGGTAAGCACCGGGTTCAACGAAGTCATAGGTTCTTGAAACACCATGGCGATACGGTTACCTCTGATGGAGCGCATTTCTTCTTCACTCAGTTTGAGCAGGTCTCTACCTTCAAAGATGATTTCTCCGCCCACGATGATTCCCGGGGGGTAGGGTATAAGGCGCATTATTGAGAGGGCACTTACTGATTTGCCGCAGGCGCTCTCGCCGACGAGGGCAACGAATTCACCTTTGTTGGCTGAATATGATAGCCCATCGACAGCCCGGAGTACTCCTTCTCTGATATAAAAATAAGTTCTTAAGTTTTTTACTTCAAGCAATTTTTCCACCATCTGAATTCAAATCAAGATACTTACTACAGGCGAGGCACCTCGATGTCTCGCCTGTAGTAACAATGCGCACCTCCTTCTATTTACTCTGCATTGATTTCTTCAATTCCTGGTCAATCCAGATATATTTGGTATAGTTAAGGACGTTGTAGTAGCCCACTGAAGCCTCGCCACTATAGTTCTTCACCCAAGGCCACCAGAAGCGGTAATTATAGGATGCAGGGAGTGCAAGGACATAAGCTTGTTCCAGAATATAAGGTAGCATCTCGCGGTGTATCTTGTCGACCGCAGCTTCATCTGGGTAGGCTGCTAGCATTTGGTCGCGTGCCCTATTAAGCACCGGGTCATCCACATAGCTACCGTTGTACATTCCGGGCCCGGTGTAGTTTATTGCCTTGAAGTAAGTACCGATGCCAGAATAGAAGGCAAAGAGCATGTCATCATAGGCGCGTCTTACAATTAGGGAAGTGAAGGTTGCATAGTCCTTAGGCTCGATCTCCAACTGTATACCTACTTTGGACAGCATGTCTTGTACCATCTGCAAGGGGTCCATATAAGCACGCTGGTTGTAGCAGATGATCTTGGCTTTAAAGCCGTTGGGATAACCAGCCTCAGTTAGAAGCTGCTTGGCTTTGTCAGGGTGGTACTCAAACAGTTCCTGGACAGCTTTCGGCATCTGTTCCAATGGCACGTAAGCTCCGGCGTATTCCTTGAAGTACATTATGGGCCATTTGAGCAGCACACCTTCGCCACCGTAGTATTCATCGAGTATTCTCTTGTTGTCTATAGCCAGCCACATTGCTTGTCGCACCCTTTTGTCAGCAAAGGGCGAGTCTTTCTTGTCTGTCCTCATATATATGCATGCCTGACCGTAATCATCGAGATACCGAACATGTTTTAGCTGTGGCATACGCAGGAATTGCTGTGCGCGTTCCCAGTCACAGGTCAATATATCAAGCTGACCTGTGCGGAAAGCAGCGTCTGCAGTGGACTCATCGGGTATGATGAGCGTCTTTATGCCGTCAAGATACGGCAACTGGTCACCTTTCCCGGGACCGATGGGGTTCTTCTCCCAGTAAGCGGGGTTGCGCACATAGGAGATTACGCTACCGGGTACGAATTCGGTGAGCATGAATGGACCGGTGCCGATGCTGTTCTTCCAGTCATTCATGTTGCCGAACTGCTCCACCGCATCCTTGGGGAATATGCACATATAATCGGGTATCAGGGTGATGACATCACCGAAGTACTCTGGCTTACATTTAACCACCACAGTATAGGGGTCAGGTGCAGTTATCTCCGTGGTCTCAGCCGCTTTGGGGTATGTTCTCTTAAAATAAGCTGTGGGGACAGTGCACTGGCGCTTGAGGGAGAAAACGACATCCTCGGCAGTAAGCTCCCTGCCATTGGTCGGTGGCTTATTATGCCACTTTACACCCTTGCGCAGGTGGAAGATTATGGTGTCTTTACCTTGTATCTCCCAGCTTTCGGCTAAAGCCCCAGCCTTGTGTTCCAAACGGTTTAGCCCGCCGCCAGTGAACCAGTCACATTCTTTTGTGCCATGACCGCCGGCTATACCCTTTGTCCAGTCGCCTGTCCAGAGCTCGTCGTTGGTAAGCTTCAGGGTACCGGTAACATAGTGTGGTTGGACGGCGTCGTCAAAAGCAGGCGGGTCTGCGGCTGCTGCTATGGTGAGGATACCGCCGTAAGCAGGCTTCTCTTTTTCCACAGTGACTGTCTCTTTGACTCCTCCAGCGCAGCTACTACTCAATAGTCCTGCAATCAGCCCTAGAATTAGGAGACATACTACGAATGTTCTTCTTGTCATCGCTGCTCCTCCTTTTAATTTTGTTTAGCGGCTGTAGTGTTCACAGCTTCGGGCGCTGAAGTATTAGCAACTTGTTGATTATTTGGGCAGTTTTTTCCTGGCTACATCGTACCGCCCCAGTCCACCTCTAAGTCTGGGGTCGAGCAGGTCACGCATAGCATCACCAAGCATATTAATTCCGTAGACAACGATAGCCAGAAAGAGCCCTGGCCACACGGCAAGGTGTGGTGCCATAAGCATATAGCGGCGTCCTGCTTCGCTGAGCATACCACCCCAGCTTGGTGTGGGTGGTGGTAAGCCTAGTCCAAGGAAGCTGATTGTAGCCTCGGTAAGGATAGCACCGCCAACGGTGATAGTGAATAACACTATTATCGGTGCTGTCACATTGGGGAGCACATGTTTCCATAATATCCGCCCTGTACTGCAGCCGACAGCCCTGGCAGCTTCCAGATAGGTATTAGCCTTGATGCCCATCACCGCGCTCCGTACTATTCGTGACTGTCCGATTCCATAGGCGATGCCTAATACCACTATTACCGGCACCATACCCGGACCTGTCACAGCCATGATGGTGAGGATAAGGAACAGCCCGGGGATGCACATCCAGGCATCCACAAATCGCTGGGCTATGATGTCCAGCTTGCCACCAATATACCCGCAAATTATGCCGATGAAAGTGGATATTAATACAGATATGCCAGCGACACTGAGTCCGACTATCGTTGAGACACGGGCGCCATAGATAATTCGGCTGAGCAGGTCTCTGCCCAGTTGGTCGCAGCCCAGCAAGTGCTCAGGCGAGGGAGCGGCTAAACGTGGACCAACATATGTCTCGTTGTATCCAAATGGCGCCAGCACATTTGCCAGTATACCTACAAGCAGGAGCAGCAGGACTATAGCGCCACCCACCGTGCCCAGAGGTTTTTCTCTTACCAGACGGATGAGCAGGTCTGCCCAGAAAGAGCGTGCTCTTTCTTCTCTAAACGTTGGCGCCAGTTCAATCTGAGCCAATGTACTCCTAAATTAAGTGTATTGTACCCTCGGGTCTAGGTAAGCATAGGTGACATCAACTGCAAGATTGCATAACATGACAAAGGTGGCGATGACCAGATTGATCGCTGAGATGACAGGGTAGTCTCTCTGGAACAGGGCGTCAACAAAATATCTCCCGATGCCGGGAAGCCCGAAAATTGTTTCAATGATCACTGCCCCTCCTACCAGAATAGGTAGCTGCATGCCAACAATAGTGACTACAGGTATCAATGCATTCTTTAAAGCATGTCTTGAAATGACTACACCCTCTTTCAGCCCCTTTGCCCAGGCGGTCCTGATGTAGTCTTGACGCAGTACTTCCAGCATCATGGTGCGGGTCATCCTCATGGTAGTCCCTGACATTACCATGCCCATCAAAACGGCTGGAATAATGAACTGTTTCAGATTACCTACAGGGTCTTTAAGAATGGGGATGTATTGTATAGCCGGTGTCCAGCCAAACCACACTGAGGGGTAAACGACAACGAGTGTTGCCAGCCAGAATGCCGGGACGCTGATGCAGAAGATAGCTATGCTGCGCCCGATGTAATCGGTAGCTGTGTCCTGCCGGATGGCAGATATTATCCCTATAGGAAGTGCTATTAGCAGGGCTGTAATCAGTGCTAGAATACCTAACTCGATGGACACAGGTAGCCTGTTTAACATCTCTTCGCCAATGCTCCGCCCCGTCCACAATGACTTACCGAGGTTTCCTGTGAGAATGCCGCCCAGCCATCTTCCATATTGAACATAGATGGGGACATCTAGCCCGAGGCCATGCTTAATGCTCTGAATAGCCTCCTCCATATTCTCAGCCTCACCAATTTGCGCTGCCATTAATTCGATGACGCTGCCAGGCACAAACCGCACAGCACAAAAGACGATAATAGTTACAATGAGCAAAGTGGGGATAAGTAGCAACAAACGCCTGGTGATATAAGCCCTCATATCGCCGCTGCCTTATGTAAGACCTGCCGCTAAGTATAAACCAAAACTCACTTTAGCAAAAAGATGTGTCTTTGTCAATGCTCGTGTGAGTGACCGAGCCAGTGGAACCTTATTGCGGAGCTCAAAGAAATCGGTCTGCCGGTGGACTTCAACCAGGGTCTGGATGCCCGCCGCATTACAGAGGAAGTTGCCCAGGGATTCAAGGGACTCCGGATAGATCCGGTAGGCATGGCTTAGAAGACGATTATCTTGTTGCCCTTTTTCTCGCCGAGGCAGGTGGCGGTCACCTTGGCGTCTTCAACAGTGGGCATGCCGACGGGGGCACTAGCTGCGGCGCAGCAAAAGCACCAGCAGTATGACCACCAGCAGCAAGATGGCGCCGGCGCCAATGGCGAGCCAGATGCCACTGCCGCCCTTCTCCGCCGCTGGTGCCCTCACCTCAAAGTTGCCGCTCTTATCTCCTACGGTCACCTCATAGCTGCCGGGGGTGCTCTTGCTTACGGCGAAGGTCACCGTTTCCGTAGCTCCGGGGCTCAGGCTGACCTCTTTCTCAGCTTCGGTGACGCCGTTGACCTTAAGGGCGATGGTGTAGCTCCCCTGGCTGCCGCCGCTGTTGGTTACGGTGGCGGTGATGGCAACCGTCTGTCCTGGCGCCGCTACCACCGGGCTTACCTTGAGGTCAGTGATGCTGAAGAGGGCGGGGGTGGGGGCGGGCGTCATCGTTTCCGTGATGCCGCCGAGCAGGGCGAAGACGGAGAAATGGCTTATCTCGGCACTCACTACCTTTGCCGTGGTGTCCACAGTGCTGGGCAGCTTCATCCAGGCGGAGCCGTCCCAGTGGGCGATTGTCAGGCTGGACTCGGAAGCGCCCGAGGGCAGGGAGGAGGGGTCATATTTCAGCATGAGCACCGCCGCCGGGCTGAAGCTGGTGCCCGAGGGGCTGAACCTGTAGGCGACGATGAGCCTGGTGCCGGACGGTGGCGCTGGGGGTGAGGGCTCCACAGCCACGCTGAGGGAGTCTCCCTGCATGGTGAAGGTGGTATTCGCCCTGAAGCTCAGCTTCACCGTGCCATCGGCGCTGCTCACTGTGGCCGGTGATTCAAGCACGTTGCGGCTCAGGCTTAAAGGAGAGGGGGTGCCCAGTAGCGAGACAGTTATGGAGGTACGCCCTGTCGGCGAGGGCTGAGGGGAGGGCTGCGGTGATGGCGATGGTGGTGGAGGTGGCGATGGGGGCGGAGGCGGTGGTGGAGGCGCTGGCGTGGAGCCGCTGCCCACCGACAAATTGAGTTCGGTTATGGCTCCGGAGCTGAAGGTGTAGGTCTGTGAAGCCTTGGTGCCATTGACATAAAACTCGACGGTGCTGCCGTTTGCCCCACTCACCATGAGGTCATATGTGCCGTGGGCATCCGTGGTGGTGGACGCCACCACGGCGCCGCCTATTCTAGCGCTTACCACCGTCCCCGATGCGGCTCGACTGCCGTCCACGGTGACGGTGCCGTAGAACTCGTGTGGTATCTGCGGTGGCTGTGCGGTCACGGCGCTCGCCGCAGCGAGCAGCCATATCAGCGATAACAAACAGGCAAGGGCAACTTCGGAAAACCGCCTCATGGCAACCTCCTTGACTTGCGGCACTGCGGTGGCAGGGGCTGGAAGCCCCTGCCACCTATGTTCAGGCTATTGCCTTATTTCCAGTATATCTTATGTCGCTTCGACCAGTCGCCCCAGGACTGGGCATCGCCAGCCTTGACTCGCCAGTAAAAGGTCCCCTTTTCCCCCTCGGGGAGTGCCAGCTCGTAGGAGGTGACATTGCCCACTTCCTGGTTGAACACATCATAACCGGCGGCGAAGCTGGCTGAAGTGCTCACCTGTAGCCAGTACTTGGTGGCACCCTGGGACTCGCCCCACTTTATGACGATGGTGACCTCGGGTGCCTGGTGCGCTGGTTTAGGCGGACCAATGGTCACCTCGATGGAGCAGGTCTTGGTCTTCGACGCCTTCGGCGAGGCGCTATCGGTCACCTTGATGGTGAAGGGGAAGAGCCCCGTGGCAGTAGGTGTTCCCGAGATTACGCCATTGGCGCTCAGCGTCAGCCCTCTGGGCAGGCTGCCGCTTGCCAGTGACCAGGTGTAGGGCGGTGTGCCGCCTGTAGCCTGAAGGGTCACCGAATAGGGCTGATTTAGCCTGCCGCCGGGGAGAGGGCAGGTGGTCGTGATATCAAGGGCGCCGCCACCACCACCATCGCAGGACGAGGTGGTGAAGGTGACATCGCTTCCTGTGGCAGTGCCATCGCCCGAAGCCACGGCGCGGAAGTGGTAGGTAGTACCGCAGCTCAGTCCAGTTATCGTTGCGCTGAAACTACCGGTGGAGGTTTTGCTCTGTGGGGTGGTGGTGTTGCCGTAGCTTGTGGTGGTGCCGTATTGGAAGTACACCTGCACCGAGCTTGCTGTGCCCAGGCTGGTGAGATTGCCGTTGAGCACCGCCGAGGTCTGGGTGACTGAAGTGGCGGGGAGGGTGGCCACACTGGGCGGGGTGCCGCCACCACCGGCTACGGTCAAGTTCAGCTCGGTGATCTCACCACTGCTCCAGGTGCACTGCTGGTCAGCCCACTGACTGCTCACCTTGAACTTGACGGTTGCGCCAGCGGTGCCTGGTACCTGCAAATTGTAGTAGCCGCCCGTCTGCACTGTTGTCTCGGCCTTCTTTTCCGTGCCTATCCAAGCCTCGACCCTGGTCCCGGGGCTTGCCAGGCTGCCACCGACATACACATTGCCATAGAACTGGTGGGGCATGCCGGGTGGCTCTTCTGAGAGTGCCGGCCCGGCTGGTAGAATGAGGGCGATAGCCAGTAGCAAACCAAGCAATAACCCCGGAGCAGCGAGACGCATTCTCGACCGATTTAGTAACTTGATCATAATTTAACTCCCCTCTTGTGAGATATTTCCCGGGACACTAGTCGTCTGCAATAGCTGCCGTCCATGGTCCGGTGCCGGTAAAGAATACCCAGCACCCCCGCCATGGCTGCCAGCTCTCGGTATCCATTAGAGTAAAGCTGGCGCCGCCGAAATACCCTGATATCGGCTGGCTGTGCTGCGCCTGGTTCTGTGGCAAGTAAGTACTTACGGTTTTTGTAACTTTGGATTTATAGCCAACCAGGTTCCAGCCGGCGACATAACTGTATGTGGGCGGTGTTGCACCGGGACAAGCCCATTTTCTGCCTTGGAATGTCAGGGTGCCACCGCCAGTGTCCAGGTTGATCCAATAAGCCTTGCCTGCTTCCATCGTGGTCAGGGTAGGTGAAGTCAGTCCCGGGGCATATGATTTCCAGGTACCACTGGCGCCGCCGGTGTAGTACCAAACCGCCTTCACCTTGTCAAGGATAGGCCCGAGCACGCTTTCGATATTGGTGCATACCGGTATCACCGGCAGGGATATGAGGCTCCAGCCTGCTGGTAACGCCTGGCTGGCAGTCTCTACAGCACAGGTCGCCGCGTCTATGCGGAAGTCCACATCGCTGGCGTCATAACCTGACTGACCGCTGCCCGGATTAGTAGCAGTGACCTTTATCCGGCACTGTGTTGATGGTGTGCCGTTTACTGCCCAGGTGAAGCTATAGGAGCCCTGAGGCTTGTCGGGCAGGACGGCAATGGTCGTGGAGTAATTTCCCCCGCCATCGGTTGATAGCTCAATTTTGTAGGTGAGCTTGGCGGTGGGGTCGCTGGGATCACTGGCGGTCCAGGAGATGGTCTGACAGGTCCCCACTTCCCAAGAGACCGCGGTGTTGGGGCTGGTCACTTGGACGGTGGGAGGTGTTGCGGCATAGATTATGCTGAAGGTACCGCTGACGCCTTCGCCGGTGTTAGCGTACGGCGTCGCCAGGTCAGTTGCGGTAACCTTTATCTTGCAGTTGGTCTTGGTGGCGGTGACGCTGGGTGTCCAGTCTTGAGTTATGGTCCCCTGTGCCCCCGGGGAGGGTGTTCCGCAGAGGTTCTCCCAGGTGCTGCCGCCATCGGTCGATAAGTACCAGCAGTATTTGAGGTTCTGTCCGGCGACATTATCATTCGCCGTCCACTTGATTTGTGTTGGCACACCGTTGTAAACTTTGTCACCGACAGCAGGCTTGGTCACCTGTACCGTTGGCGCGGTGACATCGCGGATGGTGAACGGTGGGCTTGTCGACGAATCCTCCCTCCCGGCCTTGTCCCTCACCGTCACCCTTATCTGGGCGCTTGAGCCACGGTAGGCATTGTTCACCGTCCAGCTATAGCTGGTCAGCCCCACAGGCACGTTCTTCACCCAACCATCGCCGGGCGTGATGGTTATCCAGGTGCTGCCATTGTAGAACTCCAGCTTGTAGTCCACATTCAGGTTGAACGCCGACACAGTGGTGAAGGTTATCGTCTGAGTTGAGCCGCCGTTCCACACCGTTGATGCATTGGGAATGGTGATGGTCACACTCGGCGGCGAATTGAGGATGTAGAAATTGCTGGCGCTGGTGACCGTGGTGGAGTTGCCGGCAGCGTCGGTCACGGTGAGCTGTAGCCTTGCCGTAGAGCAGTCAATATCGGGTATGTTTGCTGCTGGCCAATTGTGGCTGTTTACTCCCTTTGCTTTGGTCACGGAGCCAAAAGCAGTATTTGTGTATGTTGCGCCACCGTCAAGGCTGTACTTGGCGCTCACCGTGAGGTTCCCTGGCGGGACAGCATCGGTGGCGTTCCACTGTACTGTGTAGTCCTCCCCGCTATGCACGTAATTGCCGCCATTGGGGTTTATCAGCGTCACCACGGGCGCGGTATTGTCCACCACCAGGGCATTCGACTTAGTTGTTGAATTCCAGTCACCGGCCCCTGTTGGCTGGCGTGCCCTTACTCTCACATCGTAGGTACCTGAGGGGACCCCGGTCAGAGTCACCTCGTCGGATCGCTCATTTCCCCCGCTGCTGAGACTTACGGCGTTTATATCTGTGGATGCCACCACGGTGCTTGTCCCAGCCTGCAGTATCTCCACCTTGATGTCCCCCTGTTCGGTGTTATTGCAGGTGACATTGTAGGTGACCGTCACCACGCCACCTGTTTTGGCATAGGCAGGGTCATCTGTGGTGGGGCTGGTGATGGTCACCTCAGTGACGGCTGCTTGCACCGGGCTTACCGGCGGCGATAGCGGCAGGAATGTTAGCACCAGAAGTGCCGCCACCAGAATGGCCGCGACTTTATACTTAGCTATCGTACTCATAGTCTTTTTACCTCCGTTTTTGTCCTTAGTTTTTGTGTCTGGTGTCAAATTTTTCAGCCTTCATGTCATGCTGTTATTACCTCCGGTCACTTGCTGGCGCGCTTCGGGGCTCTACCTGCTTGGTGGGTCTCGTTGC
>Ga0078972_1002809_pt1 | contig 55612 bp, 50 predicted proteins | sample YelNatPaOPGAMG01_FD_67568 | JGI IMG/M metagenome (GOLD analysis project Ga0078972, IMG submission 67568) | Hot spring thermophilic microbial communities from Obsidian Pool, Yellowstone National Park, USA - OP-RAMG-01 (SPADES assembly) (version 2) | ecosystem: Environmental > Aquatic > Thermal... | reverse complement strand
GCGCGCGGATCGCGATGAGCGACGAGTCGCTGGACCTGCGGTGGTTCCCGGCCGACGGGCTGCCGGAAGGCACCGATCACGCGCTGGCCTACCTGGTGGCTCAAGCCCTGGGCCGTTAGCCGCCACGCCCGGGCCGGGGACTCAGACGTCCGAGGAGTAGCGGATCCCGCCGTCGGGAATGGCCACGCCGGGCCAGACGCGGGCACCGCGCAGCAGCTCGCAGCGCGCGCCGATGTCGGCGCCGTCGCCGATCACCCCGTCGCGGATCAGGGCCCGCGGACCGATGCGCACCCCGAAGCCGAGGATCGACCGTTCGATCACGCTGCCCGCCTCGACCTTGACGCCGTCGAAGATCACCGCGCCGTCCAGCCGCACCCCGGGGCCGATCTCGGCGCCCCGCCCGACGACCGTGCCGCCGATGAGCACCGCGCCGGGCGACACCGCGGCGCCGTCGTGCACCAACTGCTCGCCGCGGTGGCCCTGCAGCGCCGGCGACGGGGCGATGCCGCGCACCAGGTCCGCCGATCCGCGCACGAAGTCCTCCGGAGTGCCCATGTCGCGCCAGTACGTGGCGTCGACGTAGCCGACGACCTTGAGGGCGTCGGCCAGCAGGGCCGGGAACACCTCGCGTTCCACGGAGACCTCGCGGCCGCGGGGAATGCGGTCGATCACCTCGCGCTGGAAGACGTAGCAGCCGGCGTTGATCTGGTCGGTGGGCGGGTCCTCGGTCTTCTCCAGGAACGCGACGACGCGGTCGTCCTCGTCGGTGGGCACACAGCCGAACGCCCGGGGGTCACCGACCCGCACCAGGTGCAGCGTGACGTCGGCCTGCTTGGTGTGGTGGAACTCGAGCAGCGCGCCCAGGTCGGCACCGGACAGCACGTCGCCGTTGAACACCATCGCGGTGTCGTGGCGCAGCTTCGGCGCGACGTTGGCGATCCCGCCGCCGGTCCCCAGCGGGTTCGGCTCGGTCACGTACTCGATCTGCAGGCCCAGCTTGGACCCGTCGCCGAACTCGGCCTCGAACACCTCGGCCCGATACGACGTCCCGAGGATCACGTGCTCGATGCCGGCCGCGGCGATCCGCGACAGCAGATGGGTGAGGAAGGGCAGCCCGGCGGTCGGCAGCATCGGCTTGGGCGCCGAGAGGGTCAGCGGCCGCAGCCGAGTGCCCTTGCCGCCCACCAGGATCACCGCGTCAACCGGGGGTCTTGCCACCTCTAGCGCCCTTCCATGTCGCGTCTTCTGCTGCGCAGCGAATTGCGCACCATCAGGCGCGAACGCACCTCCAGCGACGCGCGCAGCGTCCAGCGCAGCGGGGCCCGCCACCATCCGGCATGCCGGTCGGCCAGGAAGATGTAGGTGCTTTGGTGATGCGCGGTCAGGTGGCTCGCCGGGTCGTGCCCGGTGGAGTGGCCCCGGTGGTGCAGCACCTCCGCCGAGGGCACGTAGACGCTGCACCAGCCGGCCCTGCCCAGGCGGTCCCCGAGGTCGACGTCCTCCATGTACATGAAGTAGCGCTCGTCGAACCCGCCGACCTGGCGAAACGCCGACCGGCGCAGCAGCAGGCACGACCCCGACAGCCAGCCGACCGGCCGCTCGCTGGGCTCGAGCCGCTCCTGGCGGTACGCCGCCGTCCACGGGTTGCGCTTCCAGAAGGGCCCGAGAACCGCGTGCATCCCGCCGCGGACCAGGCTGGGCAGGTGGCGCGCCGACGGGTAAACCGACCCGTCGGGGTCCCGGATCAGCGGGCCCAGCGCACCCGCCCGCGGCCACCGGTTGGCGGCGTCCAGCAGCGCGTCGATGCTGCCCGGACCCCACTGCACGTCGGGGTTGGCCACGATCACCCAGTCGTCGGCCGCCCCGATCTCCCCCAGCCGCTCGACGGCGAGGTTCACCGCGGTGCCGTATCCGAGGTTGGCCCCCGTCTCGAACAGCCGCACGTTCGGGTAGCGCTCGACCGCCGTCTGCGGCGTCCCGTCGGTGGAGCCGTTGTCGGCCAGCAGCACCTCGACCGGGCGATCCGTGGCCAGTGACAACGAGGCCAGAAAGCGCTCCAGGTGCGGGCCCGGCGAATAGGTCACCGTGACCACCGGCACGACGTCAGTCACGCGTCGAGGGTAGCGGTCGGTCGCCCGCGGCGACGCCGCCGGCCGCCGACAGCGCCGCGACCAGGGCCTCGCGCCAGGGCCGCAGCGGCCGCAGGCCCGCCGCCCGGGACTGCTCGCCGCCGAGCGCGGAATAGACCGGCCGCGGCGCCGGCCGGGGAAACTGCGCGGTGCTGACCGGGCGCACCCGGGACGGGTCGGCGCCGCACTCCTCGAAGACCGCCCGGGCCTGCCCGAACCGGGACACCGCCCCCGCGTTCGCGGCGTGCAGGATCGGGCCGGGCACGCCGTCGTCGGCCACCTGCAGCAGCGCGGCGGCCAGGTCGCCGACGTAGGTCGGGGAGCCGGTCTGGTCGTCCACCACGTCGACGGGGCCGTCCCCGGCGGCCAGCCGGCGCATGACGGCGACGAAGTCCTTGCCGGTGCCGCCGGTGTAGACCCAGGCGGTGCGCACGACTGTCCCGGCGCCGGCCTCCGGCAGCGCGGCCAGCACGGCCCGCTCGCCGGCGAGCTTGCTGAGGGCGTACACGCCCCGCGCGTCGGTGGGGTCGCCGGGCTCGTAGGGGCGGGAGGCCGGGGCGCCCGGGTCGCCGCCGCGGGCCTCGCCGCCGAAGGCCTCGCCGCCGAAGGCCTCGCCGCCGAAGGCCTCGCCGCCGAAGGCCTCGCCGCCGAAGACATAGTCGGTGGAGACGTGGATCAGCCGGGCGCCCGCCCGCGCGCAGGCCCTGGCCAGGTGCTCGGGTCCGGCGGCGTTGACCGCATACGCGCGGGCCTGGTCGTTCTCGGCGCCGTCGACGTCGGTGTAGGCCGCGCAGTTGATCACGATGTCGCCACCGCCGATGATCCGCTCGGCCGCCGCCGGGTCGGTGATGTCCCACTGCGACGACGTGTACGCCTGCATCGGGCGGCCCTGGTCGGCCGCCAGCGCCGCCAACGTGCTGCCCAGTTGCCCCCCGGCCCCGCTGATAATCATCCTGCCCGACATGGCATGAGTGTGGCACGCGCCGAAACGCGCGGGTCACGCCCGGGTCACGCCGGGGGCGCGCGGGTGCCCGCTACCCGCGAAGCGGCTGTGCCGCAAGTAACCTAGTGGGATGGGAGTGCATCGTGTGGTTCGTGTGGTTGCCACCGCGCTGACGGTCCTGGTCGTTCTCGGCACCGGGATCGCGTGGACCAACGTCCGGTCCTTCGAAGACGGCATCTTCCACATGTCGGCCGCCTCGCTGGGCAAGGGCGGCGACGACGGCGCGATCGACATCCTGCTGGTCGGCCTGGACAGCCGCACCGACGCGCACGGCAACCCGCTGTCGGCCGACGAGCTCGCGGCGCTGCGCGCCGGCGACGAGGAGGCGACCAACACCGACACCATCATCCTGATCCGGATTCCCAACAACGGGCAGTCGGCGACCGCCATCTCGATCCCGCGCGACTCCTACGTCGCGGCCCCGGGCCTGGGCAAGACGAAGATCAACGGCGTCTACGGCCAGACCCGGGAGACCAGGCGCGCCAACCTGGTCCAGGCCGGCGACTCGGCCGAGCACGCCGCGGCCCAGGGCACCGAGGCCGGCCGGGAGGCGCTGATCAAGACCGTCGCCGACCTCACCGGGGTCACCGTCGACCACTACGCCGAGATCGGACTGCTGGGTTTCGCGTTGATCACCGACGCCCTCGGCGGCGTCGACGTCTGCCTCAAGGAGCCGGTGTTCGAGCCGCTCTCGGGCGCCGACTTCCCCGCCGGCCAGCAGCGCCTGTCCGGCCCGGAGGCGCTCAGCTTCGTACGCCAGCGCCACGAGCTGCCGCGCGGCGATCTGGATCGCGTCGTGCGCCAGCAGGCGGTGATGGCCTCGCTGGCCCACAGCGTCATCTCCGGCAAGACGCTGTCGAGCCCCACCACGCTGCAGCGCCTGGAGGCCGCCGTCCAGCGCTCGGTGGTGCTCTCCTCGGGCTGGGACGTGATGGACTTCGTGCAGCAGATGCAGAAGCTGGCCGGCGGCAAAGTCGCGTTCGCCACCATCCCGGTGCTCGACGGCGCCGGTTGGAGCGACGACGGCATGCAGAGCGTGGTGCGGGTGGACCCGCACCAGGTCCAGGACTGGGTCGCCGGCCTGCTGCACAACCAGGACCAGGGCAAGACCGAGGAGCTGGCCTTCACCCCGGCCAAGACGACGGCCAGCGTCGTCAACGACACCGACATCAACGGCCTGGCCGCGGCGGTAGCGGACGTGTTGAGCTCCAAGGGATTCACGACCGGCGCCGTCGGCAACAACGTGGGCGGGCACGTCAAGGGCAGCCAGGTGCGGGCGGCCAAGAGCGACGACGTCGGCGCCCGGGAGGTCGCCCGGCAACTGGGCGGCCTGCCCGTGGTCGCCGACACGTCGATAGCCCCGGGCACCGTCCGCGTGGTGCTGGCCAACGACTACAGCGGCCCGGGCTCCGGCCTGGGCGGCGGTGCGAACAGCCAGATGGCGGCCGCCCACGTGTCCAACGCGGGCGGGGCGGACGACCCGGACGTCCCGGCGCCCTCGCCCATCCTGACCGCCGGCTCCGACAAGCCCGAATGCATCAACTGAGCACGCCCGCCACGCTTTCGGGGGCCATCCTCGAGCCGATGCTGCGGGCCGACCCGGTCGGCCCGCGCATCACCTACTACGACGATGCGGCCGGCGAGCGCATCGAGTTGTCCGCGGCGACCCTGGCCAACTGGGCCGCCAAGACCGGCAACCTGCTGCGCGACGAGCTGGGCGCCGGGCCCGGCAGCCGGGTCGCGATTCTGCTGCCGGCGCACTGGCAGACGGCGGCGGTGCTGTTCGGGGTGTGGTGGGTCGGCGCGGAGGTGGTGCTCGAAAGCCGGGCCGACCTGGCCCTGTGCACCGCCGAACGCCTCGACGAGGCCGACGCGTTGGTCGACGGTGGCGAGGTGGCCGTGTTGTCGCTGGACGCGTTCGGCCGGCCCGCCCCCGATCTGCCGATCGGCGTCACCGACTACGCCAGCGCGGTGCGCGTGCACGGCGACCGGATCGTCCCCGAGCCCCACCCGGGTCCCGCCCTCGCCGGCCGCTCGGTCGACGATGTCCTGGCCGACTGCGAAAGATCAGCGGCGGCAAGGGGTTTGACGTCGGGCGATCGCGTGTACTCCAGCGCGTCGTGGACCGGGCCGGACGAACTGGTCGAGCACCTGCTGGCGATCCTGGCCGTCGGCGCGTCGTTGGTGCAGGTGGCCAACCCGCCCGGAACCGAGGCCGACCCCGCGGCACGGCAGCGCAGGATCGAGACGGAGAAGGTCACCCGGGTGCTGTGAGCCGGGCCGCCGCTCGCGCGTTCCGGGCGCGGCGATCCATGTTGATATCGCGATATTTCGATGTTAACGTCGCTACCACGCAGGATACCGGCCCACGGAAAGAGGAAGGTTCGCACGATGGCGGTGCAGGGAGTGCTGGCAAAGGGAGCCATATTTCTGGCCCACGGCGTGGTCGGGGCGGCCGCCTACGACCTGGTGGTGCGGGCCGCGAAGAAGGTGCCGCTGCACCGGGCCGCGGTGTCGGCGGCCGAGCTGGGCCTGCGCGGCACCCGCAAGGCCGAGGAGGCCGCGGAATCGGCGCGGCTGAAAATGTCCGACGTGATGGCCGAGGCCCGCGAACGCATCGGCGAGGAGGCGCCCACCCCGGCGGTCACCGACATCCACGACCACGACCACTGATCCCGACGGAATGACCGCCGGAACCATCCCCATCGCATCGGACACGCCCACGCAGGAGCCGGCAGTGCTCTCGGACGCGGCCGGACGCATGCGGGTCAAGGTCGACTGGCTGCGCGGCGACTCCCGGCGCGCGGTCGCGGTCGAGGAGGCCGTGGCCAGGTGCCCCGGCGTGCGCGTCGTGCACGCCTATCCGCGCACCGGGTCCGTCGTGGTCTGGTACTCGCCGCGGCGCGCCGAGCGCCCCGCGCTGCTGGCGGCGATCGGCGAGGCCGCGCACGTGGCCGCCGAACTGATCCCGGCGCGCGCCCCGCATTCGGCGGAGATCCGCAACGCCGACGTGCTGCGGATGGTGATCGGCGGCGCGGCGCTGGCCCTGCTCGGCCTGCGCCGCTACGTGTTCGCGCGGCCACCGCTGCTCGGGCCGAGCGGCCAACTGGTGGCCGGCGGCGTGGCCATCTTCACTGGCTACCCGTTCCTGCGCGGCGCGTTGCGCGCGCTGCGGTCCGGGAAGGCGGGCACCGACACGCTGGTGTCGGTGGCGACGGTGGCCAGCCTGCTGCTCGGCGAGAACGTCGTCGCACTCACCGTGCTGTGGCTGCTCAACATCGGCGAGTACCTGCAGGACCTGACCCTGCGCCGGACCCGGCGCGCCATCTCCGAGCTGCTGCGCGGCACCCAGGACACCGCCTGGATCCGCCTCACCGACGGCCCCGACGACGGGGCCGAGGTGCAGGTGGCGATCGACACCGTGCAGGTCGGCGACGAGGTGGTCGTGCACGACCACGTCGCGATCCCCGTCGACGGCGAGGTGGTCGACGGCGAGGCGATCGTCGACCAGTCGGCCATCACCGGGGAGAACCTGCCGGTCAGCATCGCGGCCGGCGCGCACGTGCACGCGGGCTCGGTCGTGGTCCGCGGACGCCTGGTGGTGCGCGCGCAGGCCGTCGGCAACGAAACCGCGATCGGGCGCATCATCGGCCGCGTCGAGGAGGCGCAGCACGACCGGGCGCCGATCCAGACCGTCGGGGAGAACTTCTCCCGCCGCTTCGTTCCCGCCTCGTTCATCGTCTCCGCCCTCACCCTGCTGGTCACCGGCGACGTCCGGCGCGCGATGACCATGCTGCTGATCGCCTGCCCCTGCGCGGTGGGGCTGTCCACCCCGACCGCGATCAGCGCGGCGATCGGCAACGGCGCGCGCCGCGGCATCCTGATCAAGGGCGGCTCCCACCTCGAGCAGGCCGGCCGCGTCGACGCGATCGTGTTCGACAAGACCGGGACGCTGACCGTCGGGCGCCCGGTGGTCACCAATATCGTTGCGATGCATCAGGACTGGGAGCCCGAGCAGGTGCTGGCGTACGCGGCCAGCTCGGAGATCCACTCCCGCCACCCGCTGGCCGAGGCGGTGATCCGCTCGACTGAGGAACGCCGCATCAGCATCCCGCCGCACGAGGAGTGCGAGGTGCTCGTGGGGTTGGGCATGCGCACCCGGGCCGACGGCCGCACCCTGCTGCTGGGCAGCCCGTCGCTGCTGCGCTCCGAGAAGGTGCGGGTGTCCAAGAAAGCCACCGAATGGGTGAACCGGCTGCGCCGCCAGGCCGAGACGCCGCTGCTGCTCGCCGTGGACGGCACGCTGGTGGGGCTGGTCAGCCTGCGCGACGAGGTGCGGCCCGAGGCCGCCGAGGTGCTGACCGAGCTGCGCGCCCGCGGCGTCCGCCGCATCGTCATGCTCACCGGTGACCACCCGGACATCGCCGAGATCGTCGCCGGCGAGCTGGGGATCGACGAGTGGCGCGCCGAGGTGATGCCGGAGGACAAGCTCGCGGTGGTGCGCGCCCTGCAGGCCGAGGGCTTCGTCGTCGGCATGGTCGGTGACGGCGTCAACGACGCCCCGGCGCTGGCGGCCGCCGACATCGGGATCGCCATGGGCCTGGCCGGAACCGACGTCGCCGTCGAGACCGCCGACGTGGCGCTGACCAACGACGACCTGCACCGGCTGCTCGACGTGCGGGACCTGGGCGCCCGGGCGGTCGACGTGATCCGCCAGAACTACGGCATGTCGATCGCGGTCAACGCCGTTGGGCTGGCCATCGGGGCCGGCGGCGCCCTGTCGCCGGTGTTGGCCGCGATCCTGCACAATGCGTCGTCGGTGGCGGTGGTGGCCAACAGCTCCCGGCTGATCCGCTACCGGCTGGACTAGCGCACACTCTATGTCCGGCAGTGCCGCTCAGCAGCAGTCATGGCCGCGCCAGGCCCGCACGCCCTGCCACGCCGCGATGGCGGCGACCGCGAGCCCGATCGCGGGGTCGACCCACCAGCCGCTCGGCCAGGCCGCGGTGGCGGCCAGTCCGGCCAGCACCCCGGCGGCCTGCACGGCGCACAGGTAGTTCTGCGTGCCCTCGCCCGCGGTGGCCTCCGAGTCCAGCCGGGCGCCCAGCCGGTGGTTGGCCCAGCCCAGCGTCGGCATCACCAGCAGCGCGACCACCGTCAGCGCGATGCCGATCACCGAGGTCTCGGCGTGGTGCCCGTCGGCGAGGTCGCGCACCGACTCGGCGGCGATGTAGGGGGCGGTCAGCCAGAACGACACCGCCACGCCGCGGCGCGCGCGCGCCTCGGCGGTCTCGGACAGGGTGCGGGCGCCGCTGAACCGCCACACGACCATCGCGCCGGCCAGCGCCTCCCCGCCGCCGCCGAGCGCCCACCCGGTCAGCGCGATGGACCCGACCGCAAGGCCCTGCCACAGTCCGATCGCGCCCTCGACGAGCAGCACGGTGAGACTGACCCAGGCCAGCCGCCGCGCCCATCGGGCACCGGCCCGCCACGCGGCATCCCGCGCCGTTGCGCGCGGGCAGGTGCGGGAGACCGAAGCTGACGAGGTCATTGCACCCGATGGTAGAGGCAGCGCGCCGGGCCCGGGCACCGCGACACCGCGGGGTGAGCGCACTTACGCCGAATTGTTCAGCTCCCGTTTGAGCACCTTGCCGGCCGCGTTGCGGGGCAGCGAGTCCATGAATACCACGTCGCGGGGAACCTTGAAGCGGGCCAGCCGGTCGTGGACGTAGTCCTTGACGTCGCGCTCGGTCAGCGACGACCCCGGCCGGGGCACCAGGTAGGCGCGCAGGCGCTGCCCGAACTCCTCGTCGCCAACGCCGACGACCGCGGCCTCGAGGACGTCGGGGTGCGCGGCGAGCGCCTCCTCGACCTCGCCCGGGAACACGTTCTCGCCGCCGGAGACGATCATCTCGTCCTCGCGCCCGTCGATGAACAACCGCCCGGCGCCGTCGAAATGGCCCCCGAAATGGCCCTCGAAATGGCCGATGTCGCCGGTGGACATCAGTCCGCCGATCGTCTCCTTGGTGCCGCCGCCGGTGTACCCCTCGAACGCCAGCACGTTGCCGACGAAGATGCGCCCCGGAGTCCCGGGGGCGACCTCGTGCCCGTCGCCGTCGAAGACCTTGACGACCGACCCGGGCACCACGCCGCCGACGCAGGCGGGCTCGGCGGCCAGGTCGGCGGGCGTGGCGATGGTGGCGTAGGCGACCTCGGTGGAGCCGTACATGTTGTAGACGACGGGGCCCAGCGCGGCGAGCGCGCGGGTGGCCAGCTCGGCCCCGAGCTGCGATCCGCCGACGAACACGATGCGCAGGGCCGTCAGGTCGCGGCCGGCGAGCGCCTCGGGGCCCAGGTCGAGGATGCGCCGCAACATGATCGGCACGACGATCATGGCGCTGGCCCGATGCGCGGCCGCGTCCGCCAGGGCCTCGAGCGGCTCGAACTGGCGGCGCAGCACCAGCGTCGAGCCCAGCACCATCGCATACATCGCGTGACTGAAGCCCAGCGAATGGCACAGCGGCGCGCAGCATTCGGTGACCTCGCGGCCGCGAAACGGGACCTTGCCCAGCAGGCCGCCGACCGGGATGAGCGAGTAGGGCTCCGAACGCACGGCGCCCTTGGGGACCCCGCTCGTGCCGCTGGTGGAGATGACGATCCTGGGCCGGCCCCCGGAGGCCGGCGGTGGGCGGGTGTCACCGTGCTCGATCAGCGCGTCGAGGGTGTCGGGGCCGGGCGTTTGCGCCCAGGCCCGCAAACGTCCCAGCCGGGGATGTACCTCGGCGACCGCGCCGCCGTACTCGTCGTCGTGGACGAGCAGGTCGACCCCCTCGCGGGCCACCATGCCGGCGAGCTGCTCGCCGCCGAAGCCGGTGTTGAGCAGCACCACGCCCGCGCCGCACTTGCCGGCCGCGTACACCGCCTCCAGGAACCCCCGGTGGTTGCCGGCCATGACGGCCACGGTGGTGCCCGGGCCGACACCGCGCCCGCGCCACGCGTTGGCCAGCGCGTTGGTCCGGCGGTCCAGGTCGCGAAAGCTCAGCGCGCCACGCTCGTCGATCAGCGCGACACCGTCGGGATCCCGGGCGGCGGTGATCGCCGTCGCCGCCCCGAGCAGGCCGTAGCGGCCGAACGCGCGCAGCACCGGCACGACGCGCCAGGGCGGCACCGCCCGCAGTCCCCGGGCCCGCGCGTACAGCAGCAGCGAGCGGACTTCCAGACCGACACGTGTGATCACGTCTGCACTGTGCCCGGCGCCGCCACCGGGCGATAGGGGCGTATCGCCACCACCGGCAGGGGTCTTTGGTCACCACGCGCGGGCGAGACCGAGCCGCGGACCGTCCCGCGGCATTCCTCGTTACGCTGTCTAACCAGTGGGTCCCCAGTACATCGACCCCAGCACATCGACCCCCGAACATCGACCCCCGAACATCGACCCCAGTACATCGACCCCAGTACATCGACGAAGGGTTTTGACCAAATGGCGCGCGCCGAGAACGACACGTGGGACCTGGCGACCAGCGTGGGGGCCACCGCCACCATGGTGGCGGCGGGACGGGCCCGGGCAACGCGCGACAAGCTGATCGACGACCCGTTCGCCGAGCCGCTGGTGCGCGCGGTCGGGGTGGAGTTCTTCACCCGCTGGGCCGCGGCCGAACTCGACCCCGCCGACGTCGACGTCCCCGGCGCGGCCTGGGGCATGCAACGCATGACCGACATGCTGGCCGCGCGCACCCGCTACATCGACGGGTTCTTCGCCGAGGCGGCCACCGCGGGCGTGCGCCAGGTGGTCCTGCTGGCGTCGGGCCTGGACGCGCGCGCCTACCGGCTGCCCTGGGCGGCGGGCACCACGGTGTTCGAGATCGACCAACCCCAGGTGCTCGACTTCAAGGCCGTCACCATCGCGCAGCTGGGCGCCAACCCCACCGCCGAGGTGCGGCCCGTCCCGATCGACCTGCGCCACGACTGGCCCTCGGCGCTGCGGCAGGCCGGGTTCGACACCGCCGCACCCGCGGCCTGGGCGGCCGAGGGCCTACTGGGGTTCCTGCCGCCCGACGCGCAGGATCGGTTGCTGGACAACATCACCGAACTCAGCGCCGACGGCAGCCGGCTGGTCGCCGAGGTGTTCCTGAACTCCGGGGTCAACGCGCAGGCGCTGAACGCCGCCACCGCGCGGTGGCAGGAGCACGGCCTGGACGTCGCGCTCGACGACCTGGGCTTCCCCGGCGCCCGCAACGACGCGGCGACCTACCTGGAGGCCCGCGGCTGGCAGCCGGTGCGCACGCCGCTGAACCAGTTGCTGGGCGAGCACGGGCTGCCGCTGCAGCCGACCGACGGCCCCGAGGACCCCGACGACCCCGAGCAGGCGCCGTTCGCCCGCAACTATTACTGCACCGCGGTGCTGCGGAAGGCAGACTGAAGGAAGGCGCCCCATGCCAGACAGCAATCCGCCCAAGCCGCTCGACGGCTACCGGGTGCTCGATTTCACCCAGAACATCGCCGGTCCGCTGGCCGGGCAGGTGCTGGCCGACCTGGGCGCCGAGGTCGTCAAGCTCGAGGCGCCCGCCGGCGACGCGGCCCGCCACATCACCGCGGTGCTCCCCGGGCGGCCGCCGCTGGCCGCGCTGTTCCTGCCGCACAACCGCGGCAAGAAGTCGGTGGCCGTGGACCTGACCACCGATCAGGGCAAGCAGCAGGTGCTGCGGCTCGCCGAAACCGCCGACGTCGTGCTGGAGGGGTTCCGCCCCGGCGTGATGGAACGCATGGGCCTGGGCCCCGACGAGTTGCGCTCCCGCAATCCCAGGCTGGTCTATGCCCGGCTGTCGGCCTACGGCGGCAACGGCCCGCACGGCGGCCGGCCGGGGGTGGACCTGATGGTCGCCGCCGAGTCGGGCATGACCACCGGGATGCCCACGCCCAGCGGCAAACCGCAGGTCATCCCGTTCCAGCTGGTCGACGCGGCCAGCGGGCACGTGCTGGCCCAGGCGGTGCTGGCCGCGCTGCTGCACCGCGAACGCCACGGGGTGGCCGACGTCGTGCGGGTCGCGATGTACGACGTCGCGGTCGGCCTGCAAGCCGCCCAGCTCACGATCCACCTGAACAAGCCGAGTGAGACGACCCTGGATTCGGCGCCGAAAACCAAGCGACGCAAGGGGGTTGGCTTCGCCACCCAGCCGTCGGACGCGTTCCGGGCCGCCGACGGCTACCTGATGATCAGCGCGTACGTGCCCAGGCACTGGGCCAGGCTGTGCGAGCTCATCGGCCGGCCCGACCTGCTCGACGACGAACGGTTCGTCGACCAGCGGGCGCGGGCGCTGAACTACCCGGAGTTGACCGAGGAGCTCGAGGCGGCGCTGGCCACCCGGACCGCGGCGCACTGGGTCGAGCTGCTGCAGGAGGGCGGCCTGATGGCCTGCCACGCGCACACCTGGAAACAGGTCGTGGACACCCCGCTGTTCGCGGAGAACGAGCTCGCCCTGCGGGTCGGCGACGGCCGGGACGCCCTCACGGTGGTGCGCACCCCGGCCCGCTACTCCAGTTTCGAGGCGGCGGTCGCCGAGCCGCCGCCGGCGGTCGGCGCGCACACCGACGAGTTCCTCGCGACGCCCTGATCCGTCGGCGCGCGGCCCGGCGTCTCGGGCAGCGCCAGGCCGGCGTCCGGAGTCGTGAGCACAGGCGCCCTCACAGACCCGGCAGGCGCACCACCTGGATGAAGAACTCGTCGATCTGGCGGACCGCGTTGATGAACTGGTCGAGGTCGACGGGCTTGGTGACGTAGGCGTTGGCGTGCAACTGGTAGCTGCGCAGGATGTCCTCCTCGGCCGAGGAGGTGGTGAGCACGACCACCGGGATGCGCGCCAGGCCGGGGTCGGACTTGACCTGCTCGAGCAGTTGGCGGCCGTCGTACTTGGGCAGGTTCAGGTCGAGCAGGATCAGGTCGGGCCGGACCGCGTCCCGGAACCGGCCGCGCTTGTACAGGTAGTCCAGGCCCTCCTCCCCGTCGTGCGCGACGTTCAGGTTGTTCTTGAGCTTGTTGTGCTCGAACGCCTCCCGGGTGATCAGCTCGTCTCCCGGGTCGTCTTCGACGAGCAGGATTTCGATCGCTCTCCCGGCCGAGGTCATTGCTGGACTCCTTCTGGCTGTGTTTCGCGCGCGTGATCCGCCCCGGCGACCGGCTCTTCGTTTGCCGGGGCCATGGGCAGGGTGAACTCGAACCGGGTGCCGCCGGTGTAGGACGTGTCGATCCGGATGCTTCCGCCGTGGTGCTCGACGATCTTCTTGCACAGCGCCAGCCCGACGCCGGTCCCGTGGTACGCGTCGCGGCCGTGCAGCCGCTGGAAGATCACGAACACCTTCTCGGCAAACTCCTCCGGTATCCCGATGCCGTTGTCGGAAACCCGGAACACCCACTGGCCCTCACGGTCACCGGCGCCCGGTTCGCACTCGATGACGACGCGGGGCGGGGCGTCCTCGCGCCGGAACTTCGCCGCGTTGCCGAGCAGGTTCTGCCACAGCATCGTCAGCAGCGTGGGGTCGCCGACGACCCGCGGGAGGGGCTCGCGCGGGCGCACGATCTGCGCGCCGGACTCCTCGATGGCGGCAGCGAGGTTGCCCAGGCCGGCGTCCAGCGCCGTGTCGAGGTCCACCTCGGCCTCCGAGGTGCCCAGGCGCCCGACGCGGGAGAAGGTGAGCAGGTCGTTGATCAGGACCTGCATGCGTTTGGCCCCGTCGACCGCGAAGGCGATGTACTCGGTGCCGCGCTCGTCGAGTTTGTCGCCGTAGCGCTTCTCGAGCAACTGGCAGAACGAGGCGACCTTGCGCAGCGGCTCCTGCAGGTCGTGCGACGCGACGTAGGCGAACTGCTCGAGTTCGGCGTTGGAACGTCGCAGCTCCTCGGTCTGCTCGTCCAACTGCGCCCGGGCGGCGCGCGACGCCTCGAGCTCTTCGACCATCCGACGGCGCATGTTCTCCACGTCGATCGCCATGTCACGAATGTCCTTGGGCCGCTTGGGGGGCGCGATGGTCTCCGCGAAGCTGCCCTCGGTGATCCGCCGGCACGCCGCGGCCAGCTCCGCCAGCGGGCGGGTGACGGTTTGGCGCACCAGCACCCCCAGCACCACCGCGGTGGCGAAGAACACCACCACCAGCGCGATCAGCACGCGGTCGCGCCAGACGTCGGTGTGCCTAAGTTGCTCCGCGGCGTGCGCCCACGCCGCAGACAGGTTCGCGCTCTGCGCCTCGAAAAGCGCACGCAGATGGTCGAACTGGGCCTTGCCGCGCTCGGCCATCCCGCCGTTCGGGATGTTCGGGGCGTTCGGGGCGTTCGGGGCGTGCGGGGTCACGCCGGCGATCAGCGGCTCGGCATAGCTCGAACGCCACTGCGCGGCCGACTGCTCGATCTCGTCGAGGTTGGCGATGAGGTTCGCGCGCGCGCCCAGCCGGTGGCGGATCTCCTCGGCCGCGGCCCGCTCGGCGCGTTGTCCGTCGTAGTAGGGCGCCAGGAACTGACGATCGGCGGTGATCAGGTAGCCGCGAACGCCGGTCTCCTGGTCGCGCAGCCCGGCCTGCAGCTGGTATGCCGCCGCGCGCGCCGGCTGGATGTGGTCGATCAGTTCGCGCGACATCGTGTCGGTGCGGTCCAGCAACACCGTTCCGACCGCGGCGCCCACGAGCACCATCACGCCCATGACGAACAAGACCAGCGCCTGCCATCCCCGCAGCGTGAGCTGCGACAGGCGCAGCGGCCGCAACGTCGGCGTCACGCCGTGGTCCGCTCGATGCGCAGCACCGCGATGTCGTCGGTGAGCCCGCCCTGCGGCCGGGCGAGCTTCTCGGCCTCGTCGATGAGCGCGTCGACGAACGCCGGGCCGGGCTGGTTCGCGTGCCGGCGGGCCAGCGCGAGCAGACCGTCCTCGCCGAGGCGTCGGGCGCCCCGCCCCGAATACCCCTCGAACAGGCCGTCGGTCAGCAGCAACAGCCCGTGCCCGACCGGCAGTTCCATGTCGTGGCGCGGCCAGTCGTCGGCCCGCAGCCCCAGGGCCGGCCCCGCCGGCGGCTCGATCCAGTCCACGCAGCCGCAGCCCTGCAGCAGCATCCCGGGGTGACCGGCGCGCACCGTGGTGACGCGCGGGCTGTCCGGTGAGATCGCCAGGCTCAGCACCGTCGCGAAGATACCGGTGCCGCTCCGTTCGGAGTGCAGCACCCGCTCCAGCTGCCGCATCAGGTCGACGCCGTGCAACCCGGCGAAGGTCAGCGCGCGGAACGCGATCCGCAGGGCCGCGCCCAGGGCCGCCTCGTGCGGGCCGTGCCCGGCGACGTCGCCGATCAGCACGTGCACGGTGCGGTCTGGCGTCTGCACGACGTCGTAGAAGTCCCCGCACAGCAGCGCGTCCTCCCGGCTGGGCCGGTACCGCGCGACGATCTCGACTCCCGAGTTGTCGTGCAGCAGCGGGGAGGGCAGCAGACCGCGTTCCAGCAGTGCGTTCTCGCGGGCGCGCAGCCGGCTGGCGTGCAGGTCGGCGGCGATCAGCTCGGCCCGTTTGCGCTCGATCGCGTACAGCAGCGCCCGCCGCAGCATCTCCGGTTCGACCCGGCCCTTGACCAGGTAGTCCTGGGCGCCGGCCGCGACGGCGGACGCGCCGAAGTACTCGTCGTTGAGGCCGGTCAGCACCACGATCGGGACCGTGGCGTCGCGTTTGGCGATGCGGTCCAGGGCGTCGATCCCGTTGGCGTCCGGCAGGTGCAGGTCCAGCAGTACACAGTCCGGTCGGGCGGCCGCGAGCTCACGCTCGGCGTGCGCCATGGACTGGGCCCACACCACCCGGATGTCGGCGACCGCGTCCGCGATGAGGTCCTCGACGAGCAACGCGTCGGCCCGGTCGTCTTCGACCAGCAACAGCGACAACGACTGCCAACGGTCCACCGCGGTAACTGGAGCACGCACTGGGATCACTTCCGGTCATCCGCGGGTGGTGAGGGGTGAGCACCTTTTTTACTCTGCCCCCTTGGCCGCGGCAGCCATGAGTTGTGTGGCGACGTTCCGACCGCAGAGCCGGTACGGTGGCGAAGGCCTTCCCACCGGCTTACCACCCCGAATGGTTGCCGTGGGTGATCCTATGCGGTGTGCCGGGGCTTTCCCACGAATGGCCCCCCAACGGTGGCGTCAGCGCAGCAGTGCGCGCGACATCACCACACGCTGAATCTGGTTGGTGCCCTCGTAGATCTGGGTGATCTTGGCGTCGCGCATCATCCGCTCGACGGGGAAGTCCCTGGTGTAGCCGTAACCGCCGAACAGCTGCACCGCGTCGGTGGTCACCTCCATCGCGACGTCGGAGGCAAAGCACTTCGACGCCGCCGAGATGAAGCCCAGGTTGGATTCACCGCGCTCGGCGCGCGCGGCGGCCGCATACACCATCAGCCGGGCGGCCTCGACCTTCATCGCCATGTCGGCCAGCATGAACTGCACACCCTGGTTGTCGCTGACCGGCCGGCCGAACTGCTTGCGCTCCTTGGTGTAGGCGATCGCGGCGTCCACCGCCCCCTGGGCGATGCCCACCGCCTGCGCCCCGATCGTGGGCCGGGTGTGGTCGAGGGTGGCCAGCGCCGTCTTGAAACCCGTACCCGGCTCCCCGATGATCCGATCCCCCGGGATGCGGCAGTTCTCGAAGTACAACTCGGTCGTCGGCGAGCCCTTGATCCCGAGCTTGCGCTCCTTGGGCCCGACGGTGAAGCCCTCGTCGTCGGTATGCACCATGAACGACGAGATCCCGTTGGCACCCTTGTCCGGGTCGGTCACCGCCATCACCGTGTACCAGCTCGACACCCCGCCGTTGGTGATCCAGCACTTGGCGCCGTTGAGGATCCAGTCGTCCCCGTCGGCCCTGGCCCGCGTGCGCATCGCCGCTGCGTCGCTGCCGGCCTCGCGCTCGGAAAGCGCATACGACGCCAACGCGGCACCCTCGGCGATCGAGGGCAACACCTGCTTTTTCAGCTCCTCGGAACCCCGCAGGATCAGCCCCATCGTGCCCAGCTTGTTGACCGCGGGGATCAACGACGCCGACGCGTCGACCCGGGCCACCTCCTCGATCACGATGCACGCCGCCACCGAATCCGCACCCTGACCGCCGTACTCCTCGGGCACGTGCACCGCATTGAAACCCGACGCGTTCAACGCGTCCAAGGCCTCGGCCGGGAACCGCGCATTCTCGTCCACGTCGGCGGCGTGCGGAGCGATCTCCTTCTCCGCCAACGCCCGGATCGCCGCCCGCAGCTCCCGGTGCTCCTCGGGCAACCCGAACAAATCGAACGACGAATTTCCGGCCCATCCAGCCATCTCAAGCCTCCCTGCGCTACTCACCGGTAACTTTACCGTGCAACCGTTGCACCGCCGCATCCTTGGCCCGCACGCTCTCCGCCAGGCGGTCGGAGAACGCGACGACGCGGGCCCGCAGCGCCGGGTCGGACGAGGCGAGGATGCGCACGGCCAGCAGGCCGGCGTTGCGGGCGCCGCCGATGGAGACCGTGGCCACCGGGACACCCGCGGGCATCTGCACGATCGACAGCAGCGAGTCCAGGCCGTCCAGGCGCGCCAGCGGCACCGGCACCCCGATCACCGGCAGCGGCGTCGCCGAGGCGACCATCCCGGGCAGGTGGGCGGCGCCGCCCGCCCCGGCGATGATCACCTCGATGCCGCGGTCGGCGGCACCGCGGGCGTAGTCGAACATCACCTGCGGCGTGCGGTGCGCCGACACCACCCGGGCCTCGGCTTCGATGTCGAACTCGGCGAGCGCGTCGGTCGCGTCGGCCATCACCGACCAGTCGCTGTCGCTGCCCATGATGACCCCGACGCGGGGGTTAGCGCTGCTCATGTGGATCCCATCCGTCCGCCCATCGGCCGTGTGCCAGCCAGTGCGCCGCCAGTTCGGCGCGTTCCCGCAGGTTCCCCAGATCCGCCGGATCGGTGCCCAGGAAATTGAGGTGCCCGATCTTGCGGCCGGGCCGTTCGGCCTTGCCGTACAGGTGTACCCGGGCGTCGGGCATCCGCGCGAACAGGTGGTGCAGCCGCTCGTCCATCGACATCGCCGCCGTCGCGGGCGCCCCCGGTCCGCGTGGCGCGCCCAGCACGTTGGCCATCACCGTCACCGGCGCGATCGCGTCGGTGTCGCCGAGCGGGTAGTCCAGCACCGCGCGCAGATGCTGCTCGAACTGGCTGGTGCGCGACCCGTCCATGGTCCAGTGTCCGGAGTTGTGCGGCCGCATTGCGAGCTCGTTGACCAGCAGGGCGCCGTCGGTCGTCTCGAAAAGCTCGACCGCGAGCACCCCGACCACACCCAGCTCGGCGGCCAACCGCAGCGCCAGCCGCTGGGCGGCGGCCGCCGACTCTCCGGCCAGGCCCGGTGCGGGCGCGATCACCTGCACGCAGATCCCGTCGCGTTGCACGGTCTGCACCACCGGCCAGGCCGCGCCCTGGCCGAACGGCGAGCGCGCCACCAGCGCCGACAGCTCGCGGCGCAGCGTCACCCGCTCCTCGACCAGCGCCGGCAGCCCGTCGGCCAGGCACCTGCCGGCGATGTCGCGGGCCTGCCTCAGGTCGCGGGCCATCCAGACTCCCCGCCCGTCGTAGCCGCCCCGCACGGCCTTGACCACCAGCGGGGCGCCGTCGGCGGCGTCCAGCGTGCGCGCGAACGCGTCCAGGTCGTCGATGCTGTCCACCGGCGCGTAGCGCGGCACCGGGGCGCCGAGGGCCTCCAGCCGCCTGCGCATGACGAGCTTGTCCTGCGCGTGCACCAGGGCCTGGGGCGGGGGCGCGACGTTGACGCCCTCGGCAACGAGCTTCTCCAGCAGGTCGGTGGGGACGTGCTCGTGGTCGAACGTCAGCACGTCGGCCCCGGCGGCGACCCGGCGCAGGTCTTCCAGGTCGATGTGCGAGCCGATCACCACGTCGGGGGTGACCTGCGCGGCCGACTCGTCGGCGGCGGTGGCCAGCACCCGCAATGTCTGCCCAAGCGCGATCGCGGCCTGGTGGGTCATCCGGGCGAGCTGGCCGCCGCCGACCATGGCGACAAGCGGGGTGACTAGCGGGGCGACGACGGGGGTGCGGGTACTCGGCACGGCCATCATGGTGTCATGGGCCGGGCCGACCGGCGACCGGCGGTGAGACCCGATCGTTATGTACCATTTTGCGTCGATTTTGTGTCCGTCCGTACACTCACGTGTTGTGCCCTTCGCCGATGCCACAATTGCGCGGTTGCCTGACGCCCTTCAGCCCTTCGCGCAACGCCACCACGAGCTGATCAAGTTCGCGATCGTCGGCGGCACCACGTTCATCATCGACTCGGCGATTTTCTACACCCTGAAGCTGACGATCCTGGAGACCAAGCCGGTCACCGCGAAGGTGATCGCCGGCATCGTCGCGGTCATCGCGTCCTACGTGTTGAACCGGGAGTGGAGCTTCCGCGATCGCGGCGGCCGCGAACGCCACCACGAAGCACTGCTGTTCTTCGCCTTCAGCGGCGTGGGCGTGCTGCTGAGCATGGCGCCGCTGTGGTTCTCCAGCTATGTGCTGCAGTTGCGGGAGCCGATGGTGTCGCTGACGTTGGAGAACATCGCCGACTTCGTCTCGGCCTACCTCATCGGGAATTTACTGCAGATGGCGTTCCGCTTCTGGGCGTTCCGGCGCTGGGTGTTCCCCGACGCGTTCGCGCGCAATCCCGACATGGCCCTGGAGGAGAACGCCCTGGAGGAGAACATGGCCCTGGAGGAGAAAGCCCTGGAGTCCGCCCTCACCGCGGGCGGGATCGCCGAGGTTTTCGAGGACACCCGCGAATGCGGCCTCCAGATGAGCCCCCAGATGAGCTCCCAGATGAGCTCCCAGATGAGCAATGTCACCCCGTTGCGCGGTTGGCGCAGCCGCAGGGCCGCCCGTTTCGGTCAGCTCGGCGACTCCTCCGAACCCAGGGTGTCGAAGACTTCGTGATACAGCAGCGCGTGGACCTCGCGCAGCCGCGGAATGTCGGAGAACTCCAACGGGTCCTGTGACGCCGACTCGATGATCAGCGTCCCGCACCGGAAGATCCGCTCGAAGAGCCGGTCCCGGAATTCGACGCTGTTGATCCGCGCCAGCGGGATGTCGAGCCCGGTCCGGGTGAGCACCCCGTGCCGGTACATCACCCGTCGGGTGGTGACCACGAAATGCGTCGTCAGCCAGGCCGAGAACGGCCACAGCGTCAGCCGGCCGACGACCACCAGCCAGATCCCCCAGATGACGCCGTAGCTGACGTTCTTGGCGAGCTGGTCCCAGTGCGTCGAGTTGAGGTATCCCGAACCGAACGCCGCCAGCCCGGTCGCGGTGACGAACGCCACGGCGGGCCAGATCAGCCGCCTCCAGTGTGGATGGCGGTGCAGCACCACCTGCTCGCCGGCGGCCAGGGCGTTGTCCGGATAGCGCATGGTCGCGACACTAGCGGCGGCGCTATCGCAGATGCACCACGTCACCGGCCGAGATCACGGCCGTCTGGTGTCCGGTGTCCAGGCACAGCCTGCCCTGGTCGTCGATGCCGGTGGCGGTGCCGACCAGCTCACCGCCGCCCGGCAGGTGCGCGCGCACGCGGGTGCCGATCGTCAGGCTGTGCGCCCGGTAGTCGGCGGCCAGCGCCGCGTCGGCGCCGCGTGCGGCCCGCCACGCAACGATCCGCCTGTCGAGTTCGGTCAGCAACGCGCGCACCAGGTCGCCGCGATCGGCTTCGGCCGCCCCGAGACCGCGCAGCGAGGTGGCGCCCTCGACCCCGTCGGGGGCGCGGGCGACGTTGAGCCCCACGCCGATCACCACCGCCGGGCGCGCCACCTCGGCCAGGATGCCCGCCAGCTTGCCGCGGGACTCCGGCGGGCCCGCCAGCACGTCGTTGGGCCATTTCAGGCCGGCTCGAATGCCGGTCACGGCTGCCACCGCGTCGACGACCGCCACCCCGGTGGCCAGCGACAGCCAACCCCACGCCGCGACCGGCACGTCGACGACGCTCACCCCGACCGACATCGTGATCTGGGTCCGCGGGCCGGCCGACCAGCCCCGGCCGTGCCGTCCGCGGCCGGCGGTCTGGTGCTCGGCGATCAGCACCGCCCCGGCCACGTCGGCCCCCCGGTCCGGTGACGCCGCCCGGGCCAGCAGGTCGGCGTTGGTGGAGGCGGTCCGTTCGACGACGTCGAGCCGGGTCCAGCCCAGCCCCGCCCCGACCAGCCCGGCCCGCAGCGCGGCCGCGTCGAGCGGTGGGTCCGGCGGGGGCCCGAGCAGTTCGCCGTCGCTCACTTTAATTTCTCCTGATTCACGCCCAGCCTAAACACCGGCGCGGTGGCTGCCGATAACATCGACTGCCATGACAAGCGTTACCGACCGCTCGGCTCATTCCGCAGAGCCTGCGAGCGAACACACCGTCGACATCCACACCACCGCGGGCAAGCTGGCCGAGCTGCACAAGCGCCGGGAAGAGTCGCTGCACCCGGTCGGCGAGGAGGCCGTCGAAAAGGTGCACGCCAAGGGCAAGCTGACCGCCCGGGAGCGCGTCTATGCCCTGCTGGACGAGGATTCCTTCGTCGAGCTCGACGCCCTGGCCCGGCACCGCAGCACGAACTTCGGGCTGGAGAACAACCGCCCCCTGGGCGACGGGGTGGTCACCGGCTACGGGACCATCGACGGCCGCGACGTGTGCATCTTCAGCCAGGACGCCACCGTGTTCGGCGGCAGCCTGGGCGAGGTGTACGGCGAGAAGATCGTCAAGGTGCAGGAGCTGGCGATCAAGACCGGCCGCCCGCTGATCGGCATCAACGACGGCGCCGGTGCGCGCATCCAGGAGGGCGTCGTCTCGCTGGGCCTCTACAGCCGCATCTTCCGCAACAACATCATCGCCTCCGGCGTCGTCCCGCAGATCTCGCTGATCATGGGCGCGGCGGCCGGCGGGCACGTCTACTCCCCCGCCCTGACCGACTTCGTGGTGATGGTCGACCAGACCAGCCAGATGTTCATCACCGGCCCCGACGTCATCAAGACCGTCACCGGCGAGGACGTCACCATGGAGGAGCTCGGCGGCGCCCACACCCACATGGCCAAGTCGGGCACCGCGCACTACGTGGCGTCCGGTGAGCAGGACGCGTTCGACTGGGTGCGCGAGCTGCTGGGCTACCTGCCGCCCAACAACGCCACCGACGCGCCGCGCTACGCCGAGCCCCTGCCCGGGGGCGCGATCGAGGACAACCTCACCGCCGAGGACATCGAGCTGGACACGCTGATCCCGGACTCGCCCAACCAGCCCTACGACATGCACGAGGTGATCACCCGCATCCTCGACGAGGACGAGTTCCTCGAGGTGCAGAACGGCTACGCGCAGAACATCGTCGTCGGGTTCGGCCGCATCGACGGCCGGCCGGTCGGGATCGTGGCCAACCAGCCCACCCACTTCGCCGGGTGCCTGGACATCAACGCCTCGGAGAAGGCGGCCCGCTTCGTGCGGACCTGCGACTGCTTCAACATCCCGATCGTCATGCTGGTCGACGTTCCCGGCTTCCTGCCGGGCACCGGCCAGGAGTACAACGGCATCATCCGCCGCGGCGCCAAGCTGCTCTACGCCTACGGCGAGGCCACCGTCCCCAAGATCACCGTCATCACCCGCAAGGCCTACGGCGGCGCCTACTGCGTGATGGGCTCCAAGGACATGGGCTGCGACGTCAACCTCGCCTGGCCGACCGCCCAGATCGCCGTCATGGGCGCTTCCGGCGCCGTCGGCTTCGTCTACCGCCAGCAGCTCAAGGAGGCCGCCAAGGAGGGCAAGGACGTTGACGAGCTTCGCTTACAGCTGCAGCAGGAGTACGAGGACACGCTGGTCAACCCCTACGTCGCCGCCGAGCGGGGCTACGTCGACGCGGTGATCCCGCCGTCGCACACCCGCGGCTACATCGGCACGGCGCTGCGGCTGCTGGAACGCAAGATCTCCCATCTGCCCCCCAAGAAGCACGGGAACATCCCGCTGTGAGCGCCGGGAGCGAGCTCACGACGGGCGACGTCACGACGGGCGACGCGCACCGGGTGCACGAGCCGCACATCCAGATTCTGCGCGGCAAACCCACCGCCGCGGAGCTGGCCGCACTGATCGCCGTGCTCGGCAGCACCGGCGCCGCGCCCCGGCCGCCGGCACCCGAGCGCACCCGCTGGGGCCTTCCGGCCGACAACCTGCGATACGCGATGACGAACTTTCAGCGCCTCACCATGCAGCAGAAAATCCACCTGCAGCATCTGCAGCAGTGACCCGCCTGGTGCTGGGGTCGGCGTCCGCGGGCCGGCTCAAAGTGCTGCGCCAAGCCGGTGTCGATCCGCTGGTCAGGGTCTCGGGGGTCGACGAGGACGCGGTCATCGCCGGTCTGGGCCCCGACGCGCCGCCCGGGGAGGTGGTGTGCGCCCTGGCCCGGGCCAAGGCCGAACGGGTGGCCGGCGAGCTCGAGCCCGCCGTCGCCGCCGATTGCGTTGTCATCGGCTGCGATTCGATGCTGTACCTGAACGGCCTGCTCTGCGGCAAGCCGCAGTCGACGTCCGCCGCGCGCGACCTGTGGCAAGCCATGGCGGGCCGCGCCGGCCAGCTCCACACCGGACACGCTCTTATTCGCTTGCTGGACAACGCGATTACTTTCTCTGCGTCCGAAAACTCTTTCACCACAGTGCGTTTCGGTGCGCCGTCCCCCGACGACCTCGAGTCGTACCTGTCCTCGGGTGAACCCTTGCGCGTGGCGGGGGGATTCACCCTCGACGGCCTGGGCGGGTGGTTCATCGACGGCGTTGACGGCGACCCCTCGGCCGTGGTGGGCATCGGGCTGCCGCTGACGCGCTCGCTGCTGGGCCGCGCGGGGCTGTCGGTCGCCACGGTGTGGGCGGCCAATCCGCCCGCCTGACGCGCACCCGGGCCTGTCGGGCTCCGCGAGACATCATCCAGCGCGACTCCACGCGGCGTGTCGTCGGCGACGTTGATGTGTCGCGGTCGCAGCGCCTCGCGTGAGTAGGCTTTCCGGTGTGTCGCTACCTCCGGATCCCAGCCCCACGCTCGCGGCCTACGCCCACCCCGAACGCCTGGTCACCGCCGACTGGCTGTCGGCCCACCTGGGCGCACCCGGCCTGGCGATCGTGGAGTCCGACGAGGACGTCCTGCTCTACGACGTCGGCCACATCCCCGGCGCGGTCAAGATCGACTGGCACACCGACCTCAACGACGCGCCCGTGCGCGACTACATCACCGGCGAGCGGTTCGCCGAGCTGATGGACCGCAAGGGCATCGCCCGCGACGACACCGTGGTGATCTACGGCGACAAGAGCAACTGGTGGGCGGCCTACGCGCTGTGGGTCTTCACGCTGTTCGGCCACCCCGACGTGCGGCTGCTCAACGGCGGCCGGAACCTGTGGCTCTCCGACGGGCGTGAGACCAGCCTCGACGTCCCGACCAGGACCTCCACCGGCTATCCCGTCGTGCAGCGCAACGACGAACCCATCCGGGCCTACAAGGACGACGTGCTGGCGGCGCTGGGCTCCGAGCCGCTGATCGACGTGCGCTCCCCGCAGGAGTACACCGGCGAACGCACCCACATGCCCGACTACCCCGAGGAGGGCGTGCTGCGGGCCGGCCACATCCCCACCGCCCGGTCGATTCCGTGGAGCAGGGCCGTCGACGACAGCGGGCGGTTCCGCAGCCGCGAGGAGCTCGACGAGCTCTACGGTTTCCTGGGTCCCGACGACAAGACCATCGTCTACTGCCGCATCGGGGAACGCTCCAGCCACACCTGGTTCGTGCTCACGCATCTGCTGGGCAAGCCCGGGGTGCGCAACTACGACGGGTCGTGGACCGAGTGGGGCAACACCGTGCGCGTCCCCATCGTGGCGGGCCCGGAACCGGGACAGGCGCCGGGAGCCGTACCGGCCCGATGAGCCTGCCCGCGCCGCTTGCCGAGGTGGTCTCCGACTTCGCCGACGTCGGGGGCCAGGACAAGCTCAAGCTCCTGCTGGAGTTCGCCGACGACCTGCCCGAGCTGCCCGCCGAGCTGGCCGAGGCGGCGATGGAGCCGGTCCCCGAGTGTCAGACCCCGCTGTTCCTGCACGTCGACGCCGGCGACCCGGACCGGGTGCGGCTGTACTTCAGCGCACCCGCCGAGGCGCCGACCACGCGCGGGTTCGCCGCGATCCTGGCCGCCGGCCTCGACGGGCAGCCCGCCGCCGACATCCTGGCGGTGCCCGAGGACTTCTACAACGAGCTCGGTCTGGCGGCTCTGATCAGCCCGCTGCGGTTGCGCGGCATGTCGGCGATGCTGGCCCGGATCAAGCGGCGGCTGCGCGAGTCCGCCCCCTGACCCCGACCCCGACCCGACCCGGACCCGGACCCGGACCCGGACCCGGACCCGGACCCGGACCCGGACTCCGATAATGAATTGCGACACCGGCTGATCGCGCCGACGGCGCGCCGCTTAGACTTCCCGTGCAGAGTAAGAAACTCTCTTAAAGACGTCGCAGCAGCAATCTGCAGACATGCCAAACAGGAGGCGCAGTGGCTAGTCACGCCGGCTCGAGGATCTCCAAAGTGCTCGTCGCCAACCGCGGCGAGATCGCTGTCCGGGTGATCCGGGCGGCCCGCGACGCGGGTCTGCCCAGCGTGGCGGTGTACGCCGAGCCCGACGCGGACGCTCCGCACGTGCGGCTGGCCGACGAGGCGTTCGCCCTGGGCGGCCAGACGTCGGCGGAGTCCTACCTGGACTTCGCCAAGATCCTCGACGCGGCGGCGAAGTCCGGCGCCAACGCCATCCACCCCGGCTACGGCTTCCTGTCGGAGAACGCCGACTTCGCCCAGGCGGTGATCGACGCCGGCCTGATCTGGATCGGGCCCAGCCCGCAGTCGATCCGCGACCTCGGCGACAAGGTCACCGCCCGCCACATCGCCGCGCGCGCCCAGGCGCCGCTGGTGCCCGGCACGCCCGACCCGGTCAAGAACGCCGACGAGGTGGTGGCCTTCGCCCGCGACTACGGCGTGCCGATCGCGATCAAGGCCGCCTTCGGCGGCGGCGGCAAGGGCATGAAGGTCGCCCGCACCATCGAGGAGATCCCCGAGCTGTACGAGTCGGCGGTCCGCGAGGCCACGGCCGCGTTCGGCCGCGGCGAGTGCTTCGTGGAGCGCTACCTGGACAAGCCCCGCCACGTCGAGGCCCAGGTGATCGCCGACCAGCACGGCAACGTCGTCGTCGCGGGCACCCGCGACTGCTCGCTGCAGCGCCGCTTCCAGAAGCTCGTCGAGGAGGCCCCGGCGCCGTTTTTGACCGACGCGCAGCGCAAGGAGATCCACGAGTCGGCGAAGCGGATCTGCAAGGAGGCCCACTACTACGGCGCGGGAACCGTCGAATACCTGGTCGGCCAGGACGGGCTGATCTCGTTCCTGGAGGTCAACACCCGCCTGCAGGTCGAGCACCCGGTCACCGAGGAGACCGCGGGCATCGACCTGGTGCGCGAGCAGTTCCGCATCGCCAACGGCGAAAGGCTGGACCTGACCGAGGACCCCACGCCGCGCGGCCACGCCTTCGAGTTCCGGATCAACGGTGAGGACGCCGGACGCGGCTTTTTGCCCGCGCCCGGGCCGGTCACCCGGTACGACCCGCCGGCGGGGCCCGGCGTGCGGCTGGACTCCGGTGTCGAGAGCGGCTCGGTGATCGGCGGGCAGTTCGACTCGATGCTGGCCAAGCTGATCGTGTACGGCGCCAGCCGCACCGAGGCCCTGGAGCGGGCCCGCCGCGCCCTGGACGAGTTCCACGTCGAAGGCCTGGCCACCGTCATCCCGTTCCACCGTGCCGTGGTCTCCGACCCCGCGTTCATCGGTGACGGCGAGGGCTTCTCGGTGCACACCCGCTGGATCGAGACCGAGTGGAACAACACCGTCGAACCCTTCACCGCGGGCGAACCCCTCGACGACGACGAGACGCGGCCGCGCCAGAAGGTCGTCGTCGAGGTCGACGGCCGCCGCCTGGAGGTCTCGCTGCCCGGTGACCTGGCGTTCTCCGGCGGCGCCGCCGACCCGGCCGGTGTCGTCCGCAAGAAGCCCAAGCCGCGCAAGCGCGGGGCGCACGCGGGCGCGACGGCCTCCGGTGACGCGGTGACCGCTCCGATGCAGGGCACCGTGGTCAAGGTCGCGGTCGAGGAGGGCCAGGAGGTCGCCGTCGGCGATCTGGTGGTCGTCCTCGAGGCGATGAAGATGGAGAACCCGGTCACCGCGCACAAGGACGGCGTCATCACCGGGCTCGCCGTCGAGGCCGGCGCGGCCATCACGCAGGGCACGGTGCTCGCCGAGATCAAGTGATCCAACGGGTCGCCGGCGCAAACGTTGTCGGCCCGGCCCGGCCCGGGTAGGGTTCGGTCAGGTTGAGTTCACAGCCGCCCGGATCGCGTCGGGAACGCGGGACCGATGAACTCCCCGGCTTGGCCTGACGTCATCCACAGCACACCCTCCTCTAGTGATGGAGCCCGCTTATGTCTGTGGCCCAATCGTGGCAACAAAGCCGCACCGCCCAGTTCAGTTCGTGCCGGCTGCCCGGCGGCACGGTGATCACCGCGGACGGGGAGCTCGACGCCGCCAACGCCGACGAGTTCGCCGCCTACGTGGAGCGCGGCGCGCGCCGCTGCAAGCGCGTGATCCTGGACCTTCGCGGGCTGAAATTCATTGGCACAGATGGATTTTCGGCAATGCATCGGATCAACGTGGTGTGCTCGGGCGCCCAGGCGTACTGGGCCATGGTGCCCAGCCCGGCGGTGGCGCGGTTGCTGCGCGTCTGCGACCCCGACGCAACGCTGCCGGTGACGACGCCGCTGGACGAACCGCTGCTGCTCACGGCCGGCCGGCCGGGAGCCGGGGAAGCGCGCGCGCTACTCCAGCTGGTCCCGCAGGCGCGCTAGCGACTTGGCCAGCAGCCGGGACACGTGCATCTGCGAGATGCCGACCCGCTCGGCGATCTGCGTCTGCGTCATCGACTCGAAGAACCTGAGCACCAACACCATTCGCTCGCGCTCGGGCAGCGCCTCGAGCAGCGGGCGCAGCGCCTCCCGGTCCTCGATGCGGTCCAGGCCGGCGTCCACGTCGCCCAGGGTGTCGGCGATGGCACGGGCCTCGTCGTCCTCGCTGCCGCCACCGGTGTCGATGGACAAGGTGTTGTAGGAGCTGCCCGCCACCAGGCCCTCGACGACCTCCTCGCGTGCCATCCCGAGTTCCTCGGCGAGCTCGGTCGCGGTGGGTGCGCGCCCGAGCCGCTGCGACAGGTCCGCGGTGGCGCTCCCGAGCCGCAGGTGCAGCTCCTTGAGCCGCCGCGGGACCTTCACCGACCAGCTGTTGTCGCGGAAGTGACGCCGCACCTCCCCCATGATCGTGGGGACCGCGAACGAGACGAAGTCCGACCCGGTCGCGAAGTCGAACCGGATCACCGCGTTGACCAGGCCGACACGCGCCACCTGAACCAGGTCGTCGCGGGGCTCGCCCCGGCCCTCGAACCGCCGGGCGATGTGGTCGGCCAGGGGCAGGCAGCGCTCGACGATCTTGTCCCGGTGACGCTGGAAATCCGTCGAGTCGGCGGAAAAGGTCGCCAACTCGCGGAACATGTCCGGAACATCGGCGTATTCGTTGGGGCGCGAAGCCGAACCGCCGGCACTTCGCGCCGTCACCTGCTGGAGGCCGCCCGCCGGGCCGTCAGTGCGATTCCGAAGACACTGCCGGATTCATCGGGTGAGCGGCCGTCGTGGAAGGTCTTGACGTCGTCGGCCAACGACGTCAGCACGTGCCAGCTGAAGCTGCCGGGCGCCACCACGTCGTGGGTGTCGCACTCGGCAGAGGCCTCCACGACCAGAACTTCGTCCTGCGGGTCCACCACGACGACGAGCGTGGCATCCGGCGTGGCCGATCGGATCAACCGCGTGCACACCTCGTCCACCGCGAGCCGCAGGTCCGCCACCGCGTCGAAGTCCAAGTCCTCGAAGGTGCCGATCGCGCCGACCAGCGTGCGCAGCATCGCCAGGTTCTCCAGGCGTGCCGCGACGTGCAATTCGACGGCGCGGTGGCCGCGGTCGCTCGTGTTGACGCGCAGTCCCGCATCGTTCATCTGGTCTCCCGGCATTGTTCGACTGACATTACTACTGCTCTGCAGCCCCCCTCGGACCATACGTTCCAGGGGATTAGCCACGGTCGCCGCCGGGTGCCCGCCCCGAATTTGCCGGAATCGGGCCGACCCGGACGCGCCCGCTCCGGCATGTCCCAGTGCGATGGCCGGTGCGATGGTCGGTGCGATGGCCGGTGCGATGGTCGGTGCGATGGCCGGTCGAATCGTCCCGGTAACTAGTCATGATCCACGTCGGGATACCCCTGCGGGGACACGAGAAAACCCGGGAGCCCGGTTTTCTCCCGTGCGTTCGGCGAAGCGCCTCAGAGTGCCGGCACCGGGCCGGCAATCGGCGACACTCCCAACGACACCGTCACCGCCGTCAGCGTCAGCAGGAACCAGCCCGCTCCGTGCCACCCCCACCAGGTGCCGTCGTGGCGCCACACGCGGTAGGTGCGCAGGAACGCCCACAGCCCGGCGGCCAGCAGGATCAGCGGACCCCCGAACGCCAACATCGTGCGCTGCGGCGCGCCGCACGCCACCGTGTCGACACTCACGCCCGGGCAGGTGCTGACCCACAGCGCCGCCATGACCAGGAAGCCCAGTCCGGCGACCGTGGCCAGGGCCGCGAAGCGGATGGCGGCGTGCACCTCGGAGTCTTCGTGCCCCAGGCGGTCCCCCGGGGAGCACTCATCTGCCTTCTGCATCCTTCGCCCTCACGTCTCGCGCGGCTCCTCTTGTGTCATCGGTCGCGACGCCGAATGGGTTACGCGCCGCGGGGGAATCCGGCCGTCCGCCCGTGTCGGCCCCCACCCCGAAAAGATCGATTCCCAGCGCATACCCGATGGTAAACGGCGGCAAACCGCCGTTCTCACCCCCGGAAAGGGAGGCCTCGGGGCGACGACGCGGGGGGGTACCGCATGATTGAGCCCGGGGGCTCCCCGGGGGCTCGAGGTGAAAGAAGGGTGCATGGACCTTGCGGTACGCAGCACGGCGCCGGAAGTCCTGGAAGACGAGAGCGTCGCTCTCGCCGACTACCGGCGCTGCCTGGCCGATCTCGCCGTCGTCAACCGCATGACACTCACCCATCGCCCGGCGTTGCGCTGGCTGGCACGCGCGACGAGGACCCTGCCCGCCGGCGCGGAGATCTCCGTGCTGGACGTCGGCTACGGCGACGGCGATCTGTTGCGCGCCATCGCGCGCTGGGCGGATCGGCGGGGGCTGAAGGCACGATTGTCGGGCATCGACCTGAACCCGCGCAGCGCCGCAGCCGCCCACGACGCCACACCGCCGGAGCTGGCCATCGACTACCGGATCGGCGACGTGTTCGCCCACACCCCGGACGAGCCGCCGCAGTTCATCGTCAGCTCGCAGTTCACGCATCACCTCAGTGACCGGGAAGTCGTCGAGTTCCTGATGTGGCTTCAGGCGAATTCGGTACGCGGCTGGCACATCGCCGATCTGCACCGCAGTTCCCTGGCCTACCACTTCTTTACGGTGTTGGCCCGCGTGATGCGCTGGCACCCCATCGTGCGTTCCGACGGAAGAATCTCCATCGCCCGAAGTTTCCGCCGTGCCGATTGGCAAAAATATCTGGACCAGGCGGGCGTGCGGGCGGAGATTTCCTGGTACGCATGCCGGTTGTGCGTGTGGACGATCACATGACGGCGCCTGCCGCGCCCGGCGGGCGGCCTGCGGCATGACCCCGACCGGGCGGGTTCGGGCCCGTAGACGCAAGTCCGGACGGCAACCCAGGCTGCGTGGGTACTATCTGACGCATGCCGACAGCTAGGAGGCGGTTGTCCCCCGAGGACCGCCGAGCTGAGCTGCTTGCTCTGGGGGCGGAGGTTTTCGGTCAGCGGCCGTACGACGAGGTCCGCATCGACGAGATCGCCGAGCGGGCCGGGGTTTCCCGCGCTTTGATGTACCACTATTTTCCGGACAAACGGGCTTTCTTCGCCGCGGTCGTACAGGACGAGGCCGACCGGCTCTACGAGGCCACCAACGCGTTGCGTCCGGCGGGCCTGACGATGTTCGAAGAGATCAGGACCGGCGTGCTGGCCTACATGGCCTACCAGCAACACCATCCGCAGTCGGCGTGGGCGGCCTATGTCGGCCTGGGCCGGTCCGACCCGGTGCTGCTCGGCGTCAGCGACGAAGCCAAGAACCGCCAGATGGAACACATCATGGGCCGGGTCACCGAGTTGGTGAGCTCGGTCCCCGCGGAGAAGCTGGACCCCGAACTCGAGAAGCACCTGGGGGTGATCCTGAACGGCTGGCTGGCGCTCACCTTCGAGATCTGCCGGCAACGGATCATCGACCCCACCACCGACGCCGAACGCCTTGCCGAAGCCTGCGCGCACGCGCTGCTGGACGCCATCGCCCGGGTGCCGGGCATTCCGGACGAACTCGCCCATCTGATGGCCACCTCCAGGTTCTGAGCGGCTGTCGGTACCCGTTGGCACCATGGTCAGGTGAGCACTCGCGCCGTTCCACAGCGGCCTGACCGGCCCGGCGACCCGCTGGGCCGGTTCAGCGCGGTCACGCGCGAGTGGTTCACCGGCACGTTCGCCGCGCCGACGGCCGCGCAGGCCGACGCCTGGGAGGCCATCGCCGGCGGCGACGACACGCTGGTGATCGCGCCGACCGGGTCCGGCAAGACGCTGGCGGCGTTCCTGTGGGCCATCGACCGGCTCGCCGCCCGCCCCGAGCGGCAGGCCGGCACCCGCGTGCTGTACGTCTCCCCGCTCAAGGCCCTGGCGGTCGACGTCGAGCGCAACCTGCGCACCCCGCTGGCGGGGCTCACCCGGATCGCCGAGCGCCGCGGGTTGCCGGCCCCCGACATCAGCGTGGGGGTGCGCTCGGGCGACACCCCGCCCGCGCAGCGCCGCCACCTCGTCAGCCATCCGCCCGACGTGCTGATCACCACGCCGGAGTCGTTGTATCTGATGCTCACCTCGGCCGCGCGGGAGACCCTGGCCGGCGTGCAGACCGTGATCGTCGACGAGATCCACGCCATCGCCGCCGGCAAGCGCGGCGCACACCTGGCCCTGTCGCTGGAGCGGCTCCGGGACCTGTCGAACGCATTGGGCGACGGGCCGCCCGCCCAGCGCATCGGGTTGTCGGCGACGGTGCGCCCGCCCGAGGAACTGGCCCGGTTCCTGTCCGGAGCAGGCCCGACGACTCGGACGAAGGTGGTGGCCCCGCCGTCGGGCAAGACCGTCGAGCTCACCGTGCAGGTGCCCGTGCCCGACATGGCGAACCTGGCCAACACTCCCCCGCAAGCGGGTGGTACCCGCAGCATCTGGCCCGACGTCGAGGCGCGCCTGGTCGACCTGATCGAGGCGCACGGCTCGACCATCGTGTTCGTCAACTCGCGACGGCTGGCCGAACGGCTCACGGCGCGGCTCAACGAGATTCACGCCGAACGACGCGGCGTCGAGCTGCCGGCCGAGTCTTCCGGGTTCAATCGGGGGGTGCCCGGCGGTGCCCCGGCGCACATCATGGGAAGCGGCCAGACCTACGGCGCCGAGACGTTGCTGGCCCGCGCCCACCACGGCTCGGTCAGCAAGGAGCAGCGGGCGCTGGTGGAAGAGGACCTCAAACGGGGTCTGCTCAAGGCGGTGGTGGCCACCTCGAGCCTCGAGCTGGGCATCGACATGGGCGCGGTCGACCTGGTGATCCAGGTGGAGGCACCGCCGTCGGTGGCCAGCGGCCTGCAACGCATCGGCCGGGCGGGGCATCAGGTCGGCGAGGTGTCGCGGGGCGTGTTGGTCCCCAAGCACCGCACCGACCTGATCGGCTGCGCGGTGAGCGTGCAGCGCATGCTGGCCGGTCAGATCGAGACGATGCGGGTGCCCGCCAACCCCCTCGACGTCCTGGCCCAGCACACCGTGGCGGCGGCCGCCCTCGAGCCGCTGGACGCCGACCGCTGGTTCGACACCGTGCGGCGGGCCGCCCCGTTCGCGACGCTGCCGCGCAGCCTGTTCGAGGCCACCCTGGACCTGTTGAGCGGCAAGTACCCGTCCACGGAGTTCGCCGAGTTGCGGCCGCGCCTGGTCTACGACCGCGATGCCGGGACGCTGACCGCCCGGCCCGGCGCCCAGCGGTTGGCCGTCACCTCCGGGGGCACCATCCCCGACCGCGGGCTGTTCGCGGTCTATCTGGCCGGCGATTCCGAAAAGCCTTCCCGGGTCGGCGAACTCGAAGAGGAGATGGTCTACGAGTCCCGCCCCGGCGACGTGATCTCGCTCGGGGCCACCAGCTGGCGCATCGTCGAGATCACCCACGACCGGGTGTTGGTGGTCCCCGCTCCCGGGCAGCCGGCCCGGCTGCCGTTCTGGCGCGGCGACGGCGTGGGCCGCCCGGCCGAGCTGGGAGCCGCGCTGGGCGCGTTCACCGGCGAGCTGGCCGGCCTGCGCCGCGACGCCTTCGACCGACGTTGCGCCGAACTGGGTTTCGACGCCTACGCGACCGACAACCTGTGGGGCCTGCTGGACGAGCAGCGGAGCGCGACGACGGTGGTGCCCACCGACACCACCCTGCTCGTCGAGCGCTTCCGCGACGAGCTCGGCGATTGGCGGGTGATCCTGCACTCGCCGTACGGGCTGCGGGTGCACGGCCCGCTGGCGCTGGCGGTGGGCCGGCGGCTGCGGGAACGCTACGGCATCGACGAGAAGCCCACCGCCTCCGACGACGGCATCGTGGTGCGGTTGCCCGACACTTTTTCCGATTTCGCGTCCGACGGGGGCACGGACGCCCCGCCCGGCGCCGAGCTGTTCGTGTTCGACGCCGACGAGATCGACGCGAGCGTCACCGCCGAGGTGGGTGGGTCGGCGCTGTTCGCGTCGCGGTTTCGCGAGTGCGCGGCCCGGGCCCTGCTGCTGCCCCGCCGCCACCCCGGCCGCCGCTCGCCGCTGTGGCAGCAGCGCCAGCGCGCGGCCCAGCTGCTGGATGTCGCCCGCAAGTACCCCGACTTCCCCGTGGTGCTCGAAACCGTCCGCGAATGCCTGCAGGACGTCTACGACGTCCCGGCCCTGGTCGAGCTGATGAGCGGCATCGCCGGGCGCCGGGTGCGGGTGTGCGAGGCGGAAACCGCCAAACCGTCCCCGTTCGCGGCGTCCCTGCTGTTCGGTTACGTCGGGGCATTCATGTACGAGGGCGACACCCCGCTGGCCGAGCGCCGGGCCGCGGCGCTGTCGCTGGACACGGCGCTGCTCGCCGAGCTGCTGGGCCGGGTGGAGCTGCGCGAGCTGCTCGACCCGGACGTCATCGCCGCGACCGGCCGCCAGTTGCAGCACCTGTCGCCCGAGCGCGCCGCCCGCGACGCCGAGGGGGTCGCCGACCTGTTGCGGCTGCTGGGCCCGCTGACCGAGGAGGAGGTCGGCGCCCGGGCCTGCTCCGACATTCCGGCCGGGGTGGGCGACTGGCTGGAAGGCCTGCGGGCCGCCCGGCGCGCGCTGACGGTGTCGTTCGCCGGCCGCGACTGGTGGGTGGCCGTCGAGGACATCGGCCGACTGCGCGACGGGGTCGGGGTGGCGGTCCCGCCGGGGGTGCCGGCCGGCTTCACCGGGGAGGTGGCCGACCCGCTGGGCGAGCTGCTGGGCCGCTACGCGCGCACCCGGACCCCGTTCACCACCGCCGAGGCCGCCGCCCGCTTCGGGCTGGGCCTGCGGGTGACGGCCGACGTGCTGAACCGGCTGGCCGGCTCGGGGACGTCCGGAGGGCGCCTGGTGCGCGGCGAGTTCGTCGCCGCCCCCGAGGCGCCCGGCGGCGAACAGTGGTGCGACGCCGAGGTGTTGCGCATCCTGCGGCGCCGCTCGCTGGCGGCGCTGCGCGCCCAGGTCGAGCCGGTGAGCACCGCCGCCTACGGCCGGTTCCTGCCCGCTTGGCAGCGCGTCTCGTCGAACCTGTCCGGCCTCGACGGCCTGCTGAGCGTGGTCGACCAGCTGGCCGGCGTCCGGCTGCCGGCCTCGGCGCTCGAGCCGCTGGTGCTGGGCCCGCGCGTGGCCGGCTACTGCCCGGCGCTGCTCGACGAACTGCTGGCGACCGGGGACATCACCTGGTCGGGCGCCGGGTCCATCTCGGGCAGCGACGGCTGGATCGTGCTGCACCACAGCGATTCGGCGCCCCTGACCCTGGCGCCGCCCGCCGGGATCGACCTCACCGACGCCCACCGCGCGATCCTGGACACGCTGTCCGGGGGCGGCGCGTACTTCTTTCGCCAGCTCGCGCAGGACGGATCGCCAAACGGAATCGAATCGGCGGAGCTCAAAGCCGCGCTCTGGGAACTGATCTGGGCCGGCTGGATCACCGGCGACACCTTCGCCCCGGTGCGCGCCCTGCTGGCCGGAACGGGCGGCCGCCGGCGTTCCGCACCGGCGCACCGGACGCACCGGCCACCGCGCCTGAGCCGCTACAGCGTCGCGCATGCCCAGCACCGCGCCACCGACCCCACCGTGGCCGGGCGGTGGTCGGCCCTGCCGGGCCCCGAGCCGGATTCCACGGTGCGGGCCCACCACCAGGCCGAGTTGCTGCTGGGTCGGCACGGCGTGCTGACCAGGGGCGCGGTGACGGCCGAGGGGGTGCCGGGCGGGTTCGCCACCCTCTACAAGGTGTTGAGCTCGTTCGAGGACGCCGGGCGCTGCCAGCGCGGCTATTTCGTGGAGTCATTGGGCGGCGCGCAGTTCGCCGTCGCGTCCACCGTCGACCGGCTGCGCGGCTGCACCGACGACGTCGACGCGCAGCGGCCGGACTACCGTGCCGTCGTGCTGGCGGCCGCCGACCCGGCCAACCCCTACGGCGCCGCACTGCCCTGGCCGGCCTCGAGTTCGCGGGGCCAGGGTGCCCGGCCCGGCCGCAAGGCCGGGGCGCTGGTGGTGCTGGTGGACGGCGGGTGCGCCTGGTTCCTCGAACGCGGCGGACGGTCGCTGCTGACCTTCACCGACGACCCCGCGGCCCACCACGCGGCCGCCACGGCGCTGGCCGCCCTGGTGTCCGGCCGGCACGTCGCGGCGATCCTGGTGGAACGCATCGACGGGGTGCCGGCGTTGCAGCCCCCGCCCGGCGACGGGCACTCGGACGCGCTGGCGGGGCTGCTGGACGCCGGATTCTCCCGGACCCCCCGCGGATTGCGGCTGCGGTGAGCAGGTCAGAGAACCATGCCCGAGGGTGACACCGTCTGGCGCACCGCGGCCATCCTGCGGCAGCACCTGGCCGGGCGCACCCTGACCCGCTGCGATGTCCGGGTGCCGCGGTTCGCCACCGTCAACCTCGCCGGGCAGGTGGTGGACGAGGTGCTCAGCCGGGGCAAGCACCTGTTCATCCGGGTGGGGCCGGCCAGCATTCACTCACACCTGAAGATGGACGGCAGCTGGCGGGTCGGTGACCGTCCGATACGGGTGGACCACCGGGCGCGGATCGTCCTGGAAGCCGGTGCCGTGCGCGCCGTGGGCGTCGACCTCGGGGTGCTGGAAGTCCTGGCCCGCGACCGGGACGCCGACGCGGTCGCCCACCTGGGGCCGGACCTGCTGGGTCCGGACTGGGACGCCGCGCGCGCCGCCGCCAACCTCGCCGCCCGGCCGGACCGGCCGCTCGCCGAGGCGCTGCTGGACCAGCGGGTGCTGGCGGGGGTCGGCAACGTGTACTGCAACGAATTGTGCTTTGTCGCCGGGCATCTGCCCACCGCTGCGGTGGGCGCGCTCGCCGAACCGCACCGGCTGGTCGCGCGCGCCCGGGACATGCTGTGGACCAACCGGTTCCGCTGGAACCGGTGCACCACCGGCGACACCCGGCCGGGCCGGCAGCTGTGGGTCTACGGGCGGGCAGGACAACCCTGCCGTCGCTGCCACACGCGCGTGGAATACGGCGAATCCAGCGGCACCGGCACGCGGGTGACGTACTGGTGCCCGGTCTGCCAGCGCTGAACCGCAGACTTCTGTGAAGTGCGCCGGGAACTTTCGCGGGTGCGGCCGCGGCATGCAATGATCGCTGTGCCAAAGGCCTGGCTTGCCTTCATGCACCGCCCACCGGGAGGACCCACCGATGACGCACAGCCGGACGCGCACGCCGCAGCGCGGGCGTCCACTGTCTGTCGGCCTTGCCCTGACGGTCGCGCTGCTCGGCCCGGCGGGGATCGCGGCCCCGGCCGCGCATGCCGACGCGATCGACAACGCCTTCCTGTCCGCGGTGCAGGCCAAGGGCATCAACTTCCCGTCGGCGCAGGCCGCGATCATCGCCGGTCACGAGGTGTGCGACGAACTCGACCTCGGCAGGCAGAAGTCCGACGTCGCCTCGGAGGTGATGAGCAACAGCCGGCTCGACGGTTACCACGCCGGCTTCTTCGTCGGCGCGAGCATCGCCGCGTTCTGCCCGAGGAACCACGCGGCGCCCTGACGTAAGGCCCGGTCAGGAGATGGCGTTGACCGCGGTCGACAACCGCGGCATGAACGCCCGGGGAACGGGAACGTAACCGTGGTCGAAAAGGCCGTCCTGCCCGGCGCCGATCGCGCTCTGCAGGAACGCCTTGACGGCCGCGCCGACCCGCCCGTCGGGGTATTTCGAGCACACGATCTCGTAGGTCGCCAGCACGATCGGATACGAGCCGGGCTGGTTCGGCCGGTAGAACGAGATCGTGTCCAGGGCAAGGTCGTTGCCCTTCTTGATGAACCAGGCGGCGGAGATGGTCCTGCCCACCGACTCGGCGCTGATCCCCACCGGGTCCGGGCCGGCCGCGGTGATGATCTTGGCCATGTCCAGCTGCTGGGCCCGGACGTAGGACCATTCGATGTAGCTGATCGACCCCGCGGTGCTCTTGACGGCCGCGGCGGCGGCGGCGTTGCCGTTGGCGCCCTCCCCGACTCCCCCGTTGAACGTCTTGCCGGCGCCCTTGGCCCAGGCGCCGCGGGAGTCGGTGTCCAGATACTTCTGGAAGTTGTCCGTGGTGCCGGACTGGTCGCTGCGGAACACCACGCTGATCGGCTCGGCGGGCATGGTGGTGCCCGGGTTCAGCGCCTGGATTGCGCCGTCGTTCCAGGTTTTGATGTCGCCGTTGAAGATCCGCGCGGCGGTCGGGCCGTCGAGGTTCAGCGACGTCACACCGTCGACGTGGTAGGCGATGGCGATCGGGCCGAACACCACCGGCAGGTTCCACGCCGGCGAACCGCAGCGCCGCTGCGCCGCGGCGTACTCGTTCTTGCTCAGCGGGGAGTCGGAGCCGGCGAAATCGGTTTGGTTTCCGGTGAATTCGCTGATCCCGGCGCCGGAGCCGTTGGGCGTGTAGGTCAGGGACTGACCCGGGCAGGCCTGTTCGAAGGCTTTGACGAAGCCGTTGATCGCGTTCGCCTGCGCCGTGGAACCGCTGCCCCGCAGCGTCGGCTTGCCGCCGCACGCGACCCGGACCGGCGACGTGCCCGTCGCCGCGTGCCCCCCGTTGCCGTCACCGCCACAGCCCGCCAGCAGCGCACCGACCGTCAGGATACTCAGCGCGGCGCCAAACCGATTGAGTTGCAATCCGATTCCTCCGGACAGTGGGAAGAGAAACGCTGCGTTTCCCGCAGGCACGGGGCATCGTAACAAGATCGCGGTAATAAGATCACGCCAACGGGGCGTGGCGCAGGGCTGTCGGCTTTGCCGGCGGCGGCGCGGGCTAATCCCGGGCGTGCGCGAGGAAGAACTGTGCGATGGCCTCCGAGCCGTCGAGGGCCCGGGTGGTGCGCCCGATGACCGCCCTGGGCAGGTACTGCCTGCCGCCCGGCCAGGTGTGGCCGCCGTTGTCGATCCGGTAGAACACCACCTCGGTGGACGCCGCGCACACCGTGTAGCCGAAGCGGTGCACCGCGGTGCCGTCCCCCACGCCGGGCAAGGCCTCCGCCGACGGATCGCCGTGGCAGTCGTCGACCGAGCGCCACCGCTCCACCATGGCGGCGACGGAGACGGAGTGGCTGATCCCGCCGCGACCCCGCACGTTGCCCCCGCCGAACGGCACCAGCGGGTCGGCGGTTCCGTGGGCTTCCCACACCGACACCGCCCGGGACGGGTGGCACGGCACGCCCACACCCAGGGTCCCGGCCACCGGCGCGATCGCGGCGAAGACGTCGGCGCGATCGCAGGCCAGCCTGTTGGACATGAAGCCCCCGTTGGACATGCCGGTGGCGAAGACGCGGCCCGGGGCGATGCCGTAGTCGCCCTGCAGCTTGCCGGCCAGCGCGACCAGGAACCCGACGTCGTCCACGTGGTGGCGGTCCGCCGGCGACGCCCCGCGGCCGTCGGCCCAGCTCTTGTCGTAGCCGTCGGGGTAGACCACCAGCAGGTGGTGGGCGTCGGCGACGCCGTCGAAGCCGGTCAGCCCCCGCTGCCCGGTGCCGCTGCCGCCGCCGCCGTGCAGGCTGAGCACCAGACCGACCGGGTCGCCGGGCGGCACGTGCAGGGTGTAGGTCCGGTCAAGGCCGCCGGAACGCAGCGTGCCGGACACGTCGCGAGCGCCGGCCGCCGAGACATGCCGCACGCCACACCCGGCCCCCGCGATGACCCCCACGATGGCCCCCACGGCGGCCCACATAGCGGCCCACATAGCGGCCCACGACAACCATCGCGCGAACGGCATGCCCGCTAACGTACCGACTCGACCCGACCCCGGCGACGCAATGGGCGCGGCGTGCGGCGCGAACCGCCGCGTCGGCGAGGCGGTCCGGCCAACCTGTTTGAGCTTGCTGTACCCGCCGTTTCGTCGACTTCGTCGACCGAGACATGCCGGAGACATCACGCCCACCCCGAGACTGGCCGCCCTGATCGCGGCGGCCGCGATCGCCGCCGCCCACCGGGTCTGCAACCCACTGCGGCGCGGCGTGGCGCCGAGCCGGGTCGCGCCCGAGGTGATGGGCAACAGCCGGCTCGACGGCTACCACGCGGGATACCTCGTCGGCGCCAGCATGCGGGCCTACTGCCCGCAGTACATCTCGTCGTCACCCCCGATACGCCGCTACGCGATGTTGACGTGCAACCGACGCCACCGGCTAAAATTCGGGCACCGTCGATATTGGAGAGCCACGGGTGGTCACGAAACTCATTGCGTGTGTCGCTATCGCGGGGACGGCTGCGGCGGGAACGGCGGCGCCCGCGAGCGCCGATCCCAGTTCGTTCAACGTCCTCAGCTGCAGCTGCCCGCAGCCGGTCCCGATGGGTGGCCCCGCGGTGGCCGATGAGATCAACAAGGGAATCGAGACGGCGCTGACGGACCTCGAGGGGATCTCGGTCCCGCGATGACTCCGCCACCCTCGCCGGGGGTGATCGCGAGGCTGCTCGTCGGCGCCGCCGTCGCGGCCGTTGTCGCGGTGGCCGTGCCGGCGCCGTCGGGCGCCGACCCGAGCCCGAACCCCAACCCGTTGACCGTCCTGAGTTGCCCCGACTGACCGCAGACCGTCAGCAAGGGCGGCCCTTCGCTCCGCGATCAGACGAAACGGGGCCTGCGGGCCCGCCCCGGCCGACCCGCAGGACGCGGGCCCCAACGCGCGGTAGTCCGCCCGCGGCACGGTCGCGACGGGCTCGCCGCGCGCGTCGTTGCCCGACCGGCACCGCGCCCCGCAGGTCGATGCGATCGCGCCTGGTTCGCTCGGCGCGGCTTTCGAAGTCGCGGCGAGCCGGGTCGAGGCGCATGTGCGTCGCGCATGGCCAGGGATCGTGGCGCTACCGGGCGCCGAGTTGGACGGCTTTGACGATCAGCAGCGCGGCGCCGATCACCAGGTAGCCACGCAGCGCGATCATGCCCAGGCGGGTGCCGGGTGACCAGGTGACCGGCTCCAGCAGGGTCAGCGGCGGCATCCGCCACGTGTTGCGGTCGACTCCGCGGGCGGGCAGGTGCGCGGCCGGCCGGGCGGGTTGGCGGCGGGCCAGCCAGCGCAGCACCGGTACCGCCGCGGCGGCCAGCGCCAGCAGGGCCAGCGACAGGTAGCCGGCGACGGCGACGACGTCGATGTCGGGGAACAGCGTGGTCGCCATCAGGATCCCCGACAGCAGCAGCAGGATGCCGACGATCAGCCCGGCGACCCAGTTCAGCCATGGCCGGTTCACCCAGGGCCCCAGCACCTCCCGGTCGTTGCACAGCAGCAGGAGGAACACGCTGGCGCTGGGCAGCAGCAGGCCGGCGAGCGCCTGCACGGCGGTGGTGATCAACCCGAGCGGGGCGCCGGGGATCAGCACGACCGCCGCGGCCAACACCACCATCGCCGTGTAGGACAGGTAGAACTGTTTGGCGTCGGAGAACCCGCGGTGCAGCGAGTGCTTGAGGCCGAACACGTCGCCGAAGGCGTAGCTGGTGGACAGGGTGACCGCGGCCGCCCCCAGGATCGAGGCGTCGATCAGCACGATCGCGAAGATCGAGCCGAGCACCTCGCTGTGCCGGCCGAGCAGGTGCGCGATGGCGCCGGCGTCGGAGAAGCCGCCCACGGTGCCGGTGGAGCGCGCCGCCCAGTCGCCGGTCATCAGCAGCGCCGCGGCGCCGACCACCACGACGAAGGCCCCCAATACGGTGTCGGCGCGTTCGTAGCCGATGAACCGGGGGGTGATGCGTTTGTCGACGACGTTGGACTGCTGGAAGAACAGCTGCCACGGCGCCACGGTGGTGCCCACGATGGCGATGATGAGCAGCACCGCATCCGAGCTCACCCCACCCGCAATGCGGGGTGTCACAAACGACTTCGCCGCGTGCGTCCATTGGGGATGCGACATCAGCAGCATCGGGACCTGCACCAGGCTCACCGCGATGAAGACGAACATGGCCCGCTCCCAGCGGCGGAAGCTGCCGCTGGCCATGATCGCGACCAGCGCCACCGCCGAGATCGGCACCACAATGTACTTCGAGACGCCGATGAACTCAGCGGCCAGGGTGATGCCGATGAACTCGGTGACGATCGTCAGGAAGTTGAGCAGGAACAGGTCACCGACGGAGAACCAGCCCCAGCCGCGGCCGAAGCGTTCGTTGATCAACCGCGCGTGCCCGACGCCGGTGACCGCGCCGAGCCGGACCACCATCTCCTGGTTGACGATCAGCACCGGGATCAACAGCAGCAGCACCCACAGCAGCGAGTAGCCGTAGTTCTGGCCGGCCTGGGCGTAGGTGGCCACCCCGCCGGCGTCGTTGTCGCCGACCATCACGATGATGCCGGGCCCGACAATGGCCAGCAGGGTCAGCAGCCGCGTCTTGAACGTGCGGGCATGCTCGGTCTCGCCCACGGCGATGCGGCCGAACGCGCCCTCGATGTCGCCCAGGTGTGCGCTGTCGAGCACGGCGCTGCGGCGGGCGTTCTGGGGGGCGCCGTGGGGGGCGCCGTGAGTGGCGCCCTCGTCGCCTGCGCTCACGCCCCTCCCCCTCCCGGCACTGCCGAGTCGCCTTCGTCGCCGGGTTGAGCCGCGGGTTGAGCTCCGGGTTGAACTCCGGGTTGAACTCCGGGTTGAACTCCGGGTTGAACGATGTCCCGGACCGGGCGGGGCGCGGGCTCGCGGCGGCGCCAGTCCTCGGGGATGGTGGCCTCCAGCACGTCGTCGACGGTGACCACCCCGAGCACGTGGTCCTGCTCGTCGACGACGGGGATGGAGTAGAGGTTGAAGTCGGCCATCAGCAGCGCGACGTCGGTCAGGTCGGCGGCGACGCCGACCCGCACCGGGTCGGAGTCCATCAGGGCTCCGACGCGCTCACCCGGCGCGGCCTGCAGCAGCGCGATCACCGACACCACACCCGAGAGGTGCCTGTCCTCGTCGAGAACGTGGATTTTGACCAGCGCCTCGGGCTGCAGGGTGCGGGCGTCGGCGATCAGTGCGAGCGCCGTGCCCGCGGTCGCGGTGGCGGCACACGACACGAAGTCGACGTTCATCAGCCCGCCGGCGCTTTCGGGGTTGAACCCCATCAGGGTGATCACCTTGGTGCGCTGCGGGGCGGGCATCAGGTCGAGCACCCGCCGGCGGCGCGCCTGGCGCAGGTCGGCGATCGCGTCGGCGGCGTCGTCGGCGCGCATCCGGCCCAGCAACGCGGCGACCTCGTCGTCAGGCATGTCGTCGAGCAAACGGCTGGCCTTGTCGGGGTCGAGTTCCTCGAAGACGTCGGCTTCCAGTTCCGGGTCGCTGCGGACCCGGTCGAGGATCTCCCCGCCCTCGGCCTTGTCCGCGTCCTCCAGAAGGTCGGCGATCTCGGCCGGTTTGAAGCCGCCGACCCTGCCCCAGTGGCGGCGCACCGCGTCGGAGCGGGCGTCGCCGATCAGCGGTTCGAACGCCTTCCAGTCGCGGGCCGCATGCCCGCCCGAGCTCTTGATGAGCCCGAAGAACTTCGCCGGGCGCCGGGTGTCCAGCCGCGCGAGCACCCACCCGGCGCCGGTGTCCTCGAGTTCGACGTCGTAGGCGTGCACCAGCTCCACGGCGGCCACATCGATCAGCCGGTGCCCGAGCACATCCGCGCGCAACAGCACCTCACCGGCACGCCGCTCGAAGCCGCGCAAATCAATCTTGTTCTTGGCCAACACAACCCGGTCGGGGTTGTACTCGCTGATCACTCGGCTCCCGATGAACACCCGCCGCCCGCCGACCCCGGCGACGATGCCGGTCAGCAGCGGATACGCGTCGGCCCCGCGCAACCGCACGATCACGTCCTCGACCCGGCCCACGGTCTCGCCCGCCCGGGCCAGCACCGGCGACCGCAGCAGCTCCGACAGGTGGATCACCGGCCGGTCCCCGCCCCGCTCGGCCGCCGCATCTGATGGACTCACTCGCCCTCCTCCGCGCTACTTCCGTGGCCCTAACGGCTCGGCCGCCAGATCGTACGCCGCGACCGCCGCCGGTGACCACAACCGGCAGGTGAACGTGCGGCGCGGGTCATCGGGTCCCGGCGCCGGGCGCATCGCCGTCGACGTAGTGGAAGCGTGCGGCGCGCCGCCGGATCCGATGGGTGCGTCCGCGGGTGCGGCGCGGCTGTCCGACGAGGCGCACCGGCTCGGCGTAGAACATCATCTTGGCCAGTTCCACCAGCACCAGGTAGGCGAGCACGAAGCCGCCCAGCACCGCGAAGAACTGCCACGGCAGCGGCGTGAAGCCCAGGGTGTGCGCCAGCGGCGAGATCGTGAGCGCGACACCGATCGACACCATCGTCAGGCTCGTGGTCGCCAGCAGCGCGCTCGGGCGGCTGCGCACGAAGGGCACCTTGCGCGTGCGGATGGAAAAGATGATCAACGTCTGCGTGGCAAGGGATTCCACGAACCAGCCGGTGCGGAACTCGACGGCGCCGGCGTGCAGCACCCCCAGCATCAACCCGAAGGTCAAGAAGTCGAACAGCGAGCTGATCGGGCCGAAGATCAGCATGAACCGGCGGATGAAGGCGACGTTCCAATGCGCCGGCGCCTGCAGTTGCTCGTCGTCGACCCGGTCGGTCGGGATGGCCAACTGGGAGCTGTCGTAGAGCAGATTGTTCAGCAGGATCTGGCTGGGCAGCATCGGCAGGAACGGCAGCAGCGCCGAGGCCGCGGCGGCGCTGAACATGTTGCCGAAGTTGCTCGAGGTGCCCATGAGCACGTACTTGATGGTGTTGGCGAAAATCCGCCGGCCCTCGGCCACACCGGTGGCCAGCACGCCCAGGTCCTTTTCCAGCAGCACCACGTCGGCGGCGTCCTTGGCGACGTCGGTGGCGCTGTCGACCGAGATGCCCACGTCCGCCGCATGCAGCGCCAGCGCGTCGTTGGCCCCGTCGCCCAGGAAGCCGACGGATCGGCCGGTGCGTCGCAGCAAGGCGATCAGCCGCGCCTTCTGCTCGGGGGAGATGCGCGCGAAGATGGTGTGGTGTTGCGCCGCCTCGGCAAACTCGTCGTCGCAGAGGGAATCCAGCTGCGCGCCGGTCATGGTGCCTTTGGACGCCAAACCCAGCTCGGCACAGACCTTTTCGGCGACGCGGGGGTTGTCCCCGGTGGCGATCTTGAGCTCGATGCCAAGGTCGGCCAGTTGCGACAAGGACTGGCGCGCTGCAGCTTTGGGTTCGTCGGCGAACACCAGGAAACCCGCGAGCATCAGATCACCTTCGTCGGCGGGGGTGATCGCGGTGAGCCCGGCAGCGGGTTTGGCGGCCACGGCCACCACCCGGCGCCCGGCGTCGAACAGGGCCGCCAGGGTCGCTTGGGCCACCGCGGCCGTCAGCCGGCATCGGGCCAGCACCTGTTCGGGTGCGCCCTTGACCACCAGCACGCGTCCTTCTCGGTCGTCCACCAGCACCGACGTCGCCCGGCGCTCGTGGTCGAACGGCAGCATCGCGATGCGGCGCACGGCGCCCACCAGCTGGCGTGCCCGGGGGGACTCCCAGAGCGCGGCGTCGAGCGGATTGGCGCTGACCCCGCCGGTTTCCGGGTCCACATCGGTGGCCATGAGCCCCAGGCGCCGGACCGAGTCGCTGTGCGCACCGGCGGGGTCGATCGTGTCGACCAGGCTGATCCGGCCGTCGGTCAGGGTGCCGGTCTTGTCGGTGATCAGGATGTCGATGTCGCCGAGGTCCTCGATGCACACCAGGCGCTTGACGAGCACCTTGGCCCGGGCCAGCTGCCGCGCGCCGGTCGCCAGGCTGGTGCTGACCACGGCGGGCAGCAGCTGCGGCGTGATGCCCACCGCGATCGCCAGCGAGAACAGCACGGAGTTGATGACCTGCCTGTGCAGGAGCAGGTTGCTGGCCAGGATGACGACCATCAGCGCGATCGCGACCTGCAGCAGCAGATAGGAGAACCCGCGCAGCCCGACCTGGAACCCGGTCTCGGGTGACCTCTCCTCCAAACCCGCTGCGATGCGGCCGAATTCGGCGCCGGTCCCGGTCGCGTACACCACCCCGGTGGCCTCGCCGGCGCTGACGATGGTGCCCATGAAGGCAAGGTCGGACGATTCGGCGAGTTCGGCGCCGGCGGGCACCGGCTGCGGCGACTTCTCGGATCCGGTCGATTCCCCGGTCAGGATGCTCTCATCGCATTCCAGGCCGCTGACGTCGATCAGGCGGACGTCGGCCGGCACCGCCTCCCCCAGCGACAACCGGATCACGTCGCCGGGGACGAGCGCGGTGACGGGCAGGGTGACGAACTCCCCGTCGCGGCGCACCACCGCGTTGTGGCGGACCCCGCCGTGCAGGGCGGCCGCGGCCCGCTCGGCGCGGTACTCGTTGAGGAAGCCGAGGCCGATGCTGGCCGCCAGGATGATCCCGATGATGATCGCCTGGATGCTGTCGCCGAGGAAGTACGAGACGACCGCGGTGCCGGCCAGCAGGATGAGCACCGCGTTGCGCAGCTGACGGCCCAGCACCGCCAGCGCGTTGACGTGACGGGTGCGCACCGCGTTCGGGCCGTGGCGCGCCAGCCGCGCGGCCGCCTCCGCGGCGGACAGCCCGGCCGCCGAACTGTCCAGCCGGCGCAGCACGTCGGCGACCGGGCTCGCGGCGACCACCGCGGTGGTCAGCTCAGCGCCGGTCACGGCGCCGGAACAACACGTGGAGCGCGACCAGCACGCCGCGCGGTCCGGCTTGCGCTCGATACCGGCCTGACGACGTGAGCGAACGGATCAGCGAATGGATCAGCGGATGAGATTAACGACCTCCCTTGTCGGCGGTGCGGCCAATCGGCGCCGGGCATCATCCCGCCGACGGCGGTCGCTGCATGACGGTACCCAGTAGCTCCGACCCGAGCTCGATGTCGTCGTAGTCGCGGCCGGTGCGGCGGCGATCGCCCGGGGAGCCCGACGACGACGCGCCCAGCGGGGGCATCGCCATCGGCGCCCGGCCGGGCTCCGGAGAGAGCGGGGACACCGCGGACGCGAGCCGAACCGGCGACTCCGAGGCCCCCAGCAGCCCCACCACCGAGGGCGGCGCCGTCAGCTTGCCCACCAGAACCCCGGCGCCCATCGACCCCGTGGGCGCCCAGGCCGGCCCGGCGGCTCCGAGCGCACCGGCCAGCCGGGCCTCCACCGCCGCGAAGTCCGCGGCGCTCTGCGACAGGCCGGCGCCGATGTCGCCGCCCAACGCCTGGAAACCACCGGCGGTGGCCAACTGGGCCAGCACCGCGAGCATGTTGACCGGAAATCCGCCCGCGGCGATGCCCTGGTTCAGCCAGTCGTTGGCCAGCTGGAACCACGCATTGTCGACCAGGGCGCCGGAGGCGGCGGCGGGCACCGACGTGACCAGGTCGGAGGCGGTCGAGGCCGGGGCCGCACCGGCAGGGGTCAGCAAGCCCTCCGCGTCGGCGATCGGCGGCGGCGACGAGAACTGCACCGGCACGACGGCGCCCGCCGAGGTCGCGGCGTAGCGATACATCGCCGCCGAGTTGTTCGCCCACATGGCCTGGTACTCGGCTTCGGTTTCGGCGATCGCCGACAGGTTGATCCCGAAGAAGTTGGTGGCCAGCAGGAAGGCCAGCCGCGTCCGGTTGGCGATGACCACGGACGGGTGCACGACCGTGAAGTGGGTGAGCTCGAAGGCCGCGACGACCGCCTGCACCGAGGAGCCGACCTGCCGGCACTGCTGCGCGGTGACGGCCAGCCAATCCAGGTGGGGTTCGGCGGCGTTGGCCATCGCCGCCGCGGCCGGACCGTGCCAGGTCCCGCCCAGCGACGTCAACACCGAGGCATGGCTGCGCACCGATTCGTCGAGCTCGAGGCCCAGCTGGTGCCAGGCGGAGGCGGCCGCGAGCAGTGGCCCGGACCCGGGTCCCGCGTGGATCAGCGCCGAGATGACCTCGGGGGGCAGCATCCCAAAATCCATGCCGCGTTACCTCAGAGGCGCGTGAATGCGTTGCACGACAGGACATCCCGCTGTCCCGGGGGCCATTGTCCGCCCTCATCCCCCGCTCGGCGGGCGATGTGTCACCCGTTTCGGGAGTTCCACGCCGTAGTCGAGGTCCTCGAACTTCTGCTGCTTGCGCTTGCGCCAGCCGCTGCCCGCCGAGACCGGCGGCGGCACCATCATCGGCATCAGCGGCAGCGCGGACAACCCGCCCTCGCCCGCGCCGAGCGGCGAGGCCGCCGCCGCGAGTTGCACCGGCGACTGCGCGCCGGGCAACAGGCCCACCACGGCGGGCGGGGCGGTCAGCTTGCCCACCGTCACCCCGACACCCATCGCGGCGGTGGGCGCCGGCGCGGCCGATCCGACGGCCTTGAGCGCGTTGCCGAACTCCACTTCCGATGCGCCCAGCGCGGCCTCCCCCTCGGCCAGGCCCTGGCCGACCTCGCCGCCCACCGACTGCACACCCTGGGCGGTCGCCACCTGCGCCTCCACGCCGAGGAGGTTGAGCGGGAAACCGGAGGAGATGAACTGGTTGCCCCAGGTGTTGGCCAGCTGGAACCAGCCGTTGTTGACCAGGCCGCCGGAACCGGAGCCGAGCAGCGACGACAGAACCGAGGCGGCGTTGCCGGTGCCGGCCGTCGGCACGGCGCCGGCCTGGGCGGCCGCGGCCGTCGGGCTGGCGGTCGTCACCGGCGAGGCGAACCGGGGCAGCGCGGTGGCCTGCGCCGAGGCCGCCTGGTAGCGGCTCAGCGCGGCCGAGTTGTCCGCCCACATCGCCTGGTACTGGCCCTCGGTCTCGGCGATCGCCGCCGTGTTGCTCCCGAACCGGTTGGTGGCCAGCAACTGCCGCAGTCGCGTCCGGTTGGCGCCGACCTGCGCGGGCGGGACGACGGTCGAGTGGACGACGCTGAAGGCCGACGCGGCGGCCTCGGCGGAGACGGCCAGCTGCCGCGACTGCTGCGCGGTGGCGCGCAGCCAGAGCAGGAAGGGGCGGACGGCCTCGGCCATCGCGGCCGCCGAAGTGCCGTCCCAGGACTCGGCCAGCGACGACAGCACCGAGGTGTAGACGGCGACCGAGTTCTCCAGCTCGACGGCCAGCCGCCGCCACGCGGCGGCGGCCTCGGTCAGCGAAGCCGCTCCGGGCCCGGCGTGGATCAGCGCGGAGGTGACCTCTGGGGGGGCTAGGACGTCCATGGCATCTCTCGTTGACTGTGCTCGCAGCGATTCTGCGACACCGCGCTGAATTGCTGGGCAAACTCAGGGAAAGAAGGCGCGAACGTCTGGCTTCGGGCCCACGGTACGGTAACGCGCTGTCACAAAGCCCCCGCCCGCGACGGCCAGGATTTCCGATTGCCGTTAGGAAAGCGACATATTGGCGTCCCTTGCGGTTAAGACGCAATGGGCGACATGCCGATCACGCGGCGACGCCCGCGGCGCGCCGTCTCGCGGGCGAAGTGGGTGCAGTTTTTTCGGGTGCTGGGCGGGTTCGGGGTGCTGGACGGGTTTGACGGCTGTGGCCGCGTGCGGTGGTGATCGGCAACGCGTCGTCGCGGTCGTCGGCGGCGCGGCGCCCGGACACCGCCCCCCTCGGGGGACGACGTTCGCGCGCTCGTCCGAGACCCGACCCGGGGGCCCTCACGGGGCCGTGGACGACCGCGGCGAACTCAGGGCGCCGGCCGGCCGCTGACGAACTCGCGGCGCACCCCGGTGAGCGGATCGTCGAACTCGATCCGGCGGGCCAGCAGCCGCAGCGGCGCGCCGAAGTCGTCGGGAGCGACGTCGACGACGTCGGGATACAACGGATCCCCCAGGATCGGAATCCCCAGCGAGGCCATGTGCACCCGCAGCTGGTGGGTGCGCCCGGTGCGCGGCGTCAGCCGGTACAGGCCGTCGGACACCAGCTCCACCAGCGTCTCGGCGTTGGGGACGCCGGGCTCGCAGCACGCCTGCAGCCGCCCGCGCCGCTTGACGATCCGGCTGCGCACGACGCGCGGCAGCTCCAGCGCCGGATCGACGGCCGCGCGCGCCAGATAGGTCTTGCGCACCAGGCCGCGGGCGAACAGCGACTGGTAGGCGCCGCGCAGCTCGCGCCGCGCGGTGAACAGCACAACCCCGGCGGTCAACCGGTCCAACCGGTGGGCGGGGCTGAGCTCGGGCAGACCCAGGTCCCGGCGCAGCCGCACCAGGGCGGTCTGCGCGACGTGGCGCCCCCGCGGCATGGTGGCCAGGAAATGCGGCTTGTCGACCACGACGAGGTCGGCGCCGGAGTACAGCACCGGGATCTCGAAGGGCACCGGCACCTCGTCGGGCAGCTCGCGGTAGAGGTAGACGCTGGCCCCGCACGGCAGCACGGTGGCCGCGTCGACCGCCACGCCGTCGGCGTCGACGACCTCGCCGGACAGCACCTTCGCGCGGGCCTGCTCGCCGAACCGCTCGGCCAGCTCGGCCAGCACCGGGCCGCCACGCAGCCGCACCCGGGCCGGACCGAGCCCGTCGCGCACCGGAAGCGGCGGCGGCCTCGCGGGCCTCACGTGAGGGGCACCGGCTCGAGGAGCTCGGCGCGGGCCTCCGGTGCGCTGGCCCGCAGTTCGTCGGCCGACACGTCGTCGGGCTGGGCCTGCGAGAGGACCTCGGCCTCCACCCGCGCGGCGTAGTTGGCGACCTCGCGCTCGACGTCCTCGGCGCTCCATCCCAGCACCGGCGCCACCACGTCGGCCACCTCGCGGGCGCAGTCGACGCCCCGGTGCGCGTATTCGATGGAGATCCGCGTCCGGCGCGCCAGGACGTCCTCCAGGTGCAGGGCGCCCTCGGCGGCGGCGGCGTAGCGGGCCTCCACCTTCAGGTAGCCCGCGGCCTCCTTGATCGGGTCGAGCAGGCCGGGGTCGTCGGCGGCCAGGTCCAGGACGTCACCGATCAGCGAGCCGTAGCGGTCCAGCAGGTGGCGCACCCGGTACGGGTGCAGGCCGCGCAGGGCGCCGACGTGTTCGGCCTGGTTGACCAGCGCGAAGTAGCCGTCGGCGCCCAGCAGGCTCACCTTGGCGGTGATCGACGGCGCCACCCGGGCCGGCACGAACTGGACCGCGGCGTCGACGGCGTCGGCGGCCATCACCCGGTAGGTGGTGTACTTGCCGCCGGCGATGGCCACCAGGCCGGGCGCGGGCACGGCGACGGCGTGCTCGCGGGACAGCTTGGAGGTCTCCTCGCTTTCGCCGGCCAGCAGCGGCCGCAGCCCCGCGTAGACGCCGTCGATGTCGGCGTGCGTCAGCGGGGTGGCCAGCACGGTGTTGACGGTGCCGAGGATGTAGTCGATGTCGGCCTTGGTGGCGGCGGGGTGCGCGAGGTCGAGGTCCCAGTCGGTGTCGGTGGTGCCGATGATCCAATGGCTGCCCCACGGGATGACGAACATCACCGACTTCTCGGTGCGCAGGATGATCGCGACGTCGCTGACGATCCGGTCGCGCGGCACGACGATGTGCACGCCCTTGGACGCGCGCACCTGGAACCGCCCGCGCTGCTTGGACAGCCCCTGGATCTCGTCGGTCCACACCCCGGTGGCGTTGATCACGACGTGACCGCGGACCTCGGTGGTGCTGCCGTCCTCGGTGTCGCGGACCCGCACGCCGGTCACCCGGTCGCCCTCCCGCAGCAGCGCCACCACCTGCGTGGAACAGCGCACGACCGCCCCGTAGTGCGCGGCGGTGCGGGCCACCGTCATGGTGTGCCGGGCGTCGTCGACGACGGTGTCGTAGTAGCGGATGCCACCGACCAGCGCGCTGCGCTTCAGGCCGGGGCTCAGCCGCAGGGCACCGGCGCGGGTCAGATGCTTTTGCGCCGGAACCGATTTCGCGCCGCCCATCCGGTCGTAGAGGAAGATGCCCGCGGCGACGTAGGGCCGCTCCCACCAGCGGTTGGTCAGCGGGAACAGGAACGGCAGCGGCTTGACCAGGTGCGGCGCCAGCGTGGTCAACGACAGCTCCCGCTCGTAGAGCGCCTCGCGCACCAGCCCGAACTCCAGTTGCTCGAGGTAGCGCAGCCCGCCGTGGAACATCTTCGACGAGCGGCTCGACGTGCCCGACGCGAAGTCGCGCGCCTCCACCTGCGCCACCTTGAGCCCGCGCGTGGCGGCGTCCAGCGCACACCCGGAACCCACCACGCCGCCGCCGATCACCACCACGTCGAACTGCTCGTCGCCCAGCCGTTTCCAGGCGGTACCGCGCTGCCGCGGTCCCAGCTCGGAGGCCGGCGAGCTGAGCTCGCCGGGCGTGCGCAACGGATCACTCACGGCTGCGGGCTCCTGTCGGTTACTCGTCGGTAGGTGTGCTCGTCAAAGGCTAGTCCGCCGGGCTCGCGTCAGTCGGCCTTCCCGTCCAGATCGTCGCTAGTCCAGATCGTCGTGGGCCATCAGCCGGCGGGCGGCCTCGGTGATCGAGCCGGACAACGACGGGTACACGGCGAGCGTCTGCGCAAACTCGTTGACCGTGATGCGGTTGGTCACCGCGACCGCGATCGGCAGGATCAGCTCGGAGGCGATCGGCGCCACCACCACCCCGCCGATCACCACGCCGGTGGAGCGCCGGCAGAAGATCTTGACGAAACCCTTCTGCAGCCCCGACATCTTCGCCCGGGCGTTGGTGTGCAGCGGCAGCATGATGGTGCGGGCGGTCACCGAACCGTCGTCGATCAACCGCTGCGGCACGCCGACCGCGGCGATCTCCGGCCGGGTGAAGATCGTCGCCGCCACCGTGCGCAGCCGGATCGGGGTGACGCCCTCGCCGAGCGCGTGATACATCGCGATCCGCCCCTGCATGGCCGCGACCGAGGCCAGCGGCAGCAGGCCGGTGCAGTCGCCGGCGGCGTAGATGCCCGGCACCGACGTGCGCGAGACCCGGTCCACCGGGATGTAGTTGCCCCGGCCGAGCTCGATGCCGACGCGCTCGAGGCCGAGGCCGCCGGTGTTGGGCACCGACCCGATGGTCATCAGCGCGTGGCTGCCCTCGACGGTGCGCCCGTCCTTGAGGGCGACCAGCACCCCCGTTGCGGTGCGGGTGACCGATTCGGCCCGGGCATTCTTGACCAGCCGCACACCCCGCTCGGCGAACACGTCCTCGAGGACCCGCGCGGCGTCGGCGTCCTCGTAGGGCAGCACGCGGTCCTGGCTGGCCACCACCGTCACCGGCACGCCCAGCTCGGTGTAGGCGTTGGCGAACTCCGCGCCGGTGACCCCCGAACCCACGACGATCAGATGTTCGGGCAGCGCCTCCAGATCGTAGAGCTGGCGCCAGGTCAGGATGCGCTCGTCGTCGGGCTGGGCCGACGGCAGGATCCGCGGGCTGGCGCCGGTCGCGATCAGCACGACGTCGGCGTCGTACTCGCTGGTGGAGCCGTCAGGCCCGGTGGCCTTGACGCGGTGGCGTGCCATTCCCGGGGTGGGGTCGACCAGCTCGCCCCGGCCGGCCACCACCTGCACCCCCACGCCGCGCAGCTGTGCATCGACATCGGCCGACTGCTCGGCCGCCAACCGCTTGACCCTTCGGTGGATCTGTCGCAGCGAGATCTTGGCGTCGTCGATGTCGATGTCGAAGCCCAGGTGCGGGGCCCGGCGCAGCTCGGTGCGCAGCCCGGTGGAGGCGATGAACGTCTTGGACGGCACGCAGTCGTCCAGCACGGCCGCCCCGCCGATCCCCTCGGAGTCGATCACGGTGACATGCGCCGAGTCGGGGTGCGAGGTGGCGGCGACCAGGGCGGCTTCGTAACCGGCCGGGCCGCCACCGAGGATCACGATGCGGGTCACCACAGCCCTAACCTAGCTTGCCGGGCACGCCCGCCGCAGCGCACGCCGGTGCGATCAAACCCCACAAAACGATCGGGTGAACAGCGCGCGAGAGTATGGCGTTTAAGCTTTCCCCGTGCCGCTCTACGCCGCTTACGGGTCGAACATGGATCCCGAGCAGATGCTGGAGCGCGCGCCGCACTCGCCGATGGCCGGGACGGGGTGGCTGCACGGGTGGCGGTTGACCTTCGGCGGCGAGGACATCGGCTGGGAGGGTGCGCTGGCCACCGTCGTCGAGGATCCGGGCTCACGCGTGTTCGTCGTCCTCTACGACATGACACCGGCCGACGAGCAAAACCTCGACCGGTGGGAGGGCTCCGAGTTCGGCGTCCACAAGAAGATCCGGTGCCGCGTGGAGCGCATCTCGTCGGATACCGACACCGCCCCCGTGCTGGCGTGGCTGTACGTGCTCGACGCCTGGGAGGGCGGCCTGCCGTCGGCGCGCTATCTGGGCGTGATGGCCGACGCCGCCGAAATCGCCGGCGCCCCGGCAGATTACGTGCATGACCTGCGTACCCGCCCGGCCCGCAACATCGGCCCCGGCACCGGCGCCTAGGGAACCCGCCGGGGTATCGACCAAGGCTGAGGCGGGTATTTGGCCCTCGGCCGTGGCGGCCGGCGGCTCCTATGAGTGCGGCGGTGTTCTGCTGAGTGTCGCGTAGGCCGCCGCTGCACTCGCTGCGGAGAACACACTGTGGCTGAGCGGGGCCTCGGCGCCCAGCGATGCGGCCATCGCGATCCCGAATATCGTGAGCACCACGCAGGACGCGGCTCCCACGAGCGTTGGCCACCAGCCGGTGAGGAGCAATATCCCCAGAACGGACTCGGTGACGGTAGCGGCCCACACGATGGTGGTCAGTAGCCAGCCGAATGCGAACGGAAGGAGCTGGTGGGTGTAGTCGGCGAAGGGACCCATGCTCCCCCAGGCGCCCTGCCCAAACGGCGCCCACCAGCCGAATCGGTCCGCAACGGCGGAAAGGAAAGCTGCTGCGAGCGACCATCGCAGTGCCAGCCGAACCGCTCGAGTCAGGTCAGGCGCGCGTATGGCCAACACTGCCCTGCGTGTCATCACGGTGTCATCACGAACCTCCCGGCTGCCTCGACCGACCGCGCGGGCTAGGCCGGCGGAAGCTGCAGATGCGTTGCGACCGCGAGCCGATTCCACACGTTGATCGTCGCCACGGCCATCAGGAGATGAACGGTTTCGGCCTCGTCGAAGTGCGCGGCAACATCATCCCAGACACGATCGGGCACACCTGCCTGACCGATGAGGGTGACCGCCTCCGTGAAGGCCAGCGCGGCCCGCTCGGCGTCGGTGTAGAGGCCGGGAGCCTCCGGCCACGCCGACAAGACGTCAAGACGCCGTTGATCCTCACCGGCTTTGCGGGCATCGCGGTGGTGCATGTCCAGACAAAAAGCGCACCCATTGAGCTGCGAGGCGCGGATTTTGATCAGCTCGTGAAGTCGCGCGTCCAGGCCACTGTTGGCGACGTAGGTCTCCATTGCCACGACCGTCTGATACGCCTGGGGATCTACACGGTGCACATCGAGCCGTTGATGTCCAGTAGCCATGAGGTCCTCTCTGCCACGCCCGATCAATCAGAACGCTGCGGCCTGCTCGATGATGTTGACCATCACGCGCACGCCGATCGCCAGGGCCCGCTCGTCGATGTCGAAGGTCGGCTGGTGCAGGTCCAGCTGCGCGCCCTCGCCCGACCACACGCCCAGTCGCG